>Ga0172379_10000060_pt1 | contig 276246 bp, 260 predicted proteins | sample GrowelOW334metaG_FD_119756 | JGI IMG/M metagenome (GOLD analysis project Ga0172379, IMG submission 119756) | Groundwater microbial communities from an aquifer near a municipal landfill in Southern Ontario, Canada - Groundwater well OW334 metaG | ecosystem: Environmental > Aquatic > Deep... | reverse complement strand
CCGTGTACTAGAAACTTCGTTTCAGTACAGGGCTTCGCTCTGATATCACTATCATACACCAGTGTATTATAGTATAAATTATTTTGCTTTTTTAAGTAATCTGACTACTCCTCGCTCCGCATCCACTTCTACTAAATCCCCGTCTTTAAAAACTTTTGTGGCGGTTTTGGTACCTATTATACAGGGGATTCCTAGTTCCCGAGAAACAATCGCGGCATGACACGTGACTCCGCCTTCGTCTGTAACCACCGCTGCTGCTAATTTAATTGCTGGTGTCATTTCTGGTCTAGTCATAGACGCAATTAATATATCTCCCTTATCCATATTAATCATGTCATGAAGTTTTAAAATAATCTTCACCCGTCCTGTTATCCGACCAGGTGAGGCAATCAAACCACTGACTGTGTCTGAACTGGTTTGCTGTTTATTTAAATACTTAAATATCCGTTCAGCATCTTGGCCAACCAGCACTTGAAATCCTTGTTGAGTATGGATCACTGCGCATCTTTTCTTTCGGGAAAGTAATGATTTTTCAGATATTTCTCCGGCCAAAATCCCTCGATATTCAGGATAAATAGAGTACCGCAAGGCTTCAAAAGAAATTTTTGAGCGCCTGAAGGCTTCTTGTAAAAATTTAAACTGGTAATAATTGGAAATCAGGACATATTTTTTTCTCCTGTCTTGGATGGCAAAAAAATCATTCACAATGCTTAATAAAGTTTTTTGCCACTTGCTGAACATGTATCGTTTTGCCCAATTCTGCCATCCGCCGTCTTTTACTTCAACTTGTGGGAGATTTTTTTGCTTATTCCAATCCGCTCGGATAATTTTTTCGAAGTCTATTGGGGTCAAATACCCAGCCTTGGCATAATTGTTTTGTACAAAAAAGAATTTTTTGGAATGATCTTCTAGTAATTTAGTCGGGATCTTTTTGTCTTGCTTAAGATACTTATACATTTTTTTCCTGGCCGACTCCTCGGCTTCTACAAAAGACTTATAACTAGTACTGATAAGCTTGGGGAAAACCTCGTTAAAATCCTTACCCAAAACTTTTTTAAACTCAGGTACTAAATAGCTGTCCGCACGCATAGATATGCCATCGCCCAAAGCCATAAAATGAGAAAATTCTTGGATATATTTCTCATAGAATGAATCATATAAATTAGCAAGCTCTGTGTTGGATAAAGTAGAAAAATTAACTTTATGAACTTGACTGATAATTTTATCAAAATTCTTCTGCTTACGAACCCAATCTTTCTTTAATTTTTCAAAATATTTTGGATCTTTTTTGACGCGAGCAAAAAACTTATTTCGCAAACGATCCAAATCATTATCATTCCAAAACCAATCAACGTAATGATTGGTAACAAAAAACAAGGTAATTTTACAAGCATCGCCAAAAAATGACTTCATGGCAACCCCAGACTCTCCAACCGGAAAAAAAGTAGGCAAAACGCCATGGAACCCCTTATGTGTCCACGTGCTCTTTGTTATTTGATATTTTTTGATTAAATCCATTCAAAAAATTAATTCTTTTTATTTAGCCTTACCTCGGCTGCTTGGGCCAATTCTTTCACTTTACCCCAGTCGAAATATACTTTTTTACCCTCAAACAATCTCTGTCTTTCGGAATCGCCAATAATTTCACACTCCATTACTGTGTCTTTTTCAAAATCATCCAAATTCCTGGCGTCTCCTTTACTGTTATCCCGAGTGAGCTTAATGCGAAATGCGGAAGCTTGTTTGGTAAATCCGCCAACTTGATCCACGCTGTCAAAACCAATTTTCTTTTCGCCTGTTTCTATATCCTCTACCACCAAAGCGTGTTTTAATAAGGACTCAGTAAATAACCCACTACCAACAATTGGCACTGCTTTGAGTTTCTCATCTTTAACCCCTCGACGTGATAACTCGACTGTGTGCATTAATTCTAAGGCTTCGTTTTCAGCTAATGTTTTAACGGCTGTTTGGAGTTCCGGCTTTGGGCTTTCTAAAACAGATTTCAACCCAACCACCTGGGCTTGTTCCCTTAACTGAGCGCGATATTCCGGATCAGTTTTAAAATGTTCTTGCTCTTCCCTGCTTAAACCATCCACCAATGTCTGCAAAGTATCATTGATTAATTTTTTTGCTCCTTTTAAAACATCCATTACACCTGAACTTGTATAATCTACTCCCTGCCCCATCCTCGCACCTTTTAGTTTTGGCACTGGTTTAGTCTCCCCTGCTTCTAAAGGACGTTTTCGCGAAAAAATTGGAGCTGCGGTGTCTCTAGCATCACCAAATTTACCACTGCCTTGTAAGATGTCTTCTCCAGATTGGCCATGTCGGAGTTCATCGCCGCCGCGTGGATGAACTAAAACAGAGTCTTGATAAGACTCTTCTCCAAATGTTTCAGAATTTTTTCTACCTCGCGGGGTGAGACCTTGCTTATCATCCACATCGACTAACTCTCCTTCTAATTTATTCAAAGTAACTTTAATTGGACCTCCAAAACGGTTACCATGCCGGGTAAGATCAATATAGGTTGTGGAAATAAATTCCCGCTCTCTCTCCCGGCTTAACTTTTCTCCCACATCCATCGATTGCTCTCCCATAAATTGCCCTTTCATTTAAAGATATTTTTTTATATCTTTCTTTAATTGCGTTAAATTTTTATAAATCATAACATTTATTCCAAGTTCTTGAGCAGATAAGCCTCGCTCCGGACGGTCATCAATATATAACGCTTCTTCCCCTTTAGCCTTAGCCTTGCTTAACGCATCTATAAAAATCCTAACATCTGGCTTCCTGATGTGAAGTTCTGAAGATAGGCTTTTTACTTTAAAAATTTTATTCCATCCGTAGTGTTTCCAAAAATAATCAAATACCTCTTTTGGGTTGTTGGAAATGATGCCGAGAATATAATGCTTTTTTAAGGTTTGTGTGAATTTTAAAAGTGCATGGTTTGGAATAAAATACTGATACATCAACTTTTTCACTTCTTTGATATTTAATGGCTGGGCAAAATTATCAGCCACGTTTTGAAAATATCTCTTTTCTGAAATGTTGCCTAATGTAAACTCCTTCCAATAATCATGGTCATGGCAAGCAGTATAAAGTTGCCCTTTAATAATTTTGTGCTTTTTTTCATATGCTGCGATGCCGGTCGCAAACCCTTCTTTCACAAGCACGTTTCCTGAATCAAAAAATATTGCTTTAATCATGATCGCTCCAAAATTTTGACAATGCCTTTCCGCGCGTCAATTTCTAATAAATCATTATCGTGAATAATTCTTGTTCCGTTTTTCGTAGCAATCACACAAGGGACTCCCAATTCCCGAGAAACTATTGCTGCATGAGACGAAAGGCCCCCTTGATCCGCCACAATCGCCACAGCCTTTTCCATGGCAGGAACAAAATCTGGAGTGGTGTATTGAGCCACTAAAATATCTCCGCTTTTCACTTTTCGTATTTCGTGCTTATCTAAACATATCTTTGCCCGACCCCTGATAATTCCACCCAAACACGCCATCACCCCATAAATTATTTTGGTGTCATCGACTTTCACGGAATACTCTTTCTCAAGTTTTTTTATTTCTTTAGGATCGGTTATTAAGCTGGTTTGGGCCTTGCGAACGACCATGGCATAGTTATGCTGTCTTGCCTTCATTTCTTTCAAATTAGGCAGCTTTTTACCATCTAATGCATCGTACATTTCCGGAACAGATACATCCATAATCCAGTTTGGGTTAAATTTCGCACGTCTGGCTATTTCCTGATACATGAAATTGGCCCCGTAATCTGCGTTAAAAAACGCTTCCACGCGGCGGTTTCTCATATACGAATGCTTTCTTGCTTGTTTGATAATCTTAAGAAAATCCGGTTTTGGTTTGATGCGCTTAAGTGCCCACTTATAATCATCTTTTACTTTCTGCTCGGACACCTGATAAATCAAATTGTCTATCGATTCACCTTTTAAAATTTGCGTTTTTAGTTCCTTCAATCTCTTTACTATATCTTGAAACGAGTAAGGCTTGGAGGTGGCCAGACCGCGATTAATATAAGCAAATTTATCGAGATGATCTAATATTTTATTTTTAGCAGATAGTGAGGGTTTATTTAAATTTTCTTTTTTCCGAAAAAATTCTTTTGCAAGTTTTGTAAGCCTCCAGCGTTCTTGCGCTACCTCAGTCATGTTCTTGGGGTCTGAAAAAATTAAAACATATTTTCTAAAATCTCGATCGTCTGCGTTAATATATTTCAATAAATATTCTTCGATGGTGCTTTCGAAATATTCATCAAGCGGATATTGAACATACCAAGCGCAGCAAATAATTCGATATTTTTCGAGTAAATCATCCAGAGTTTTCTTTATAAAACCAGTGGCCTGCTTAGTCCAGTCAGTCTTTTTTAATTCTAGCCCTTTTTTATATAAAAACTCTGAATCAGCAAGTTCGCGTTTAACATAACCCTCAAACCACCCATCGTTCTTTTTAAGATGCCCGATGATTTCCGTTTCAAAAGGATTGTATTCTGTAGCTTTCCAATACATCATGTGGTGCAAATACACTCGATTTTCTAATAAACGCTTTATTTTATTTATTTTCGCATTTCCTTTGGTAAATGAAGAGTTAATCACATACCTTAAAAAAACCGGCAGTTTACCAGAAGGTTTAATTCTCCATTTCCCTGAATGCATTACGGCGCTTGGCATATATTTATAATTAATTATTTAATAAACTTGGATCAAATTCGTAAGTTTTGCCTCGATAAGTCATCGTGCCTTTGCCGTCTTGAATTTTAATTACAGAAAATTCAAATTCTGAAATTATAGTTGGTTTATCACCTGTTCCTTTAGCAATTTCTTCAAAACCTTCCGGGGTCACCGTCCCGTTATGCGCAAGATAATCAACCATTACATCAATCTCCCAACTATGCGCAGTGATTTCTATCACCAAAGGCCTGCCTGAAAACATTTTTTTTGTAACTCCTTCTAATCTTTGAAGGGAATGAACATACCCTTTTGCGACTTCTAATGCATTTGGACCTCTTAATACTTGCTCATCTTGGCTGGTAATTTCTCCATTACTTCTTATCCAATCCATGACGACAAGAGCTTCATCATTATTATTTCTTTTCATGATTTCAGTTAAATAAGGAGACCGTGTCTCTTTTGCGCCACCGGATTTCCATTCCGGCTTGCCTGCGAACCTGCCTTTAGTTTTCTCTAACATCGACATTTCTGACATTGCCAAAGGAAAAGTAATTATAATTTTTTTATCTGGATTCGCCGCGACAATCTCACTGATCCTGATTATCGTGCTTGCTGACTTTTTTTCTTCATCAGTCAGGAGATTGTTTATATCAGCTTCGTCTAAAATTAAAAACTCTTCTTCTCTTCCAGCTAACACTTCTTTAATTTCATTGGCGCTCACACGTGTTGTGGACTTAGTTCGAATTAAATCAGTTGCTCCGCCAAAGACAATCACCGATCCAGGCTCGCTATTTTCAATCAATTCTAAAATATCTTTTTTGGTTTTTTCTTTCACTAATTCTACTCCTTCAGGCGTTAAACCAGGATACTCTTCTGAACCAGCCCCTTTTTTGCTATGCCTCGCAGTTAGAAATGTGGTTGAATTTTCCTGTTCTGCTCCGGTCAAATGATTGGACTCTTGATGACGTTTTTCCATATATTTTTATGATTTAATAATTATCATTTCATGATTTTTCGAACCCAACCATGATTAGCGTTCACCTCGACAAAATCTCCATCTTTAAGGACTCTACTGGCTATCTTTGTACCAACTATGCAAGGAATTCCTAACTCTCGCGAGACAATGGCGGCGTGAGAAGTTATTCCACCCTCGTCTGTAACGATTGCTGACGCTTTACGCATCACTGGCATGTATTCCGGTCGTGTCATAAAAGCTACTAGAATGTTTCCGGTTTTAAACCTAGCAAAAGAAGAAACATGTTCACACACACTGACCTCTCCTCTAACCTTTCCTGGTTGTGCCACAAATCCCTTAATTTCTTTTGGTCCAGATATAATTTCAATCTTTTTTTCATAAGCAAATAGTCTTTCATAATCCTTGCTAAAAACAATCAATTCAGACCGTCCATCTTCCAAGTAATAAGCCCCCCTTCCTCTAAGCATCAGTTCTTTTTTTAGTGACTGAATTGCAGCAAAAGAATCCAATTTCAAAGCCTCCTTGCGACCAAGATAATATAACGCCCCGAGGGGGACATTAGTCCTTCTCGAAATTTCTCTAAGAACCCAATTCAAGTAGTAGACTGCAATTAAGATATTTTTCTTCCGTTCATCCTGCCAACAAGTTATGAGATCAATTGCATCTAAAAGACGGCAAGAATAAGCATCGATGTTGAATTTTTTTATTAATTTAAGCTTTTGAGATTTTGCGGGTCGACTAAATTTAACTGACGATAGTCTTCTTTTAAAATACTGCAACCCCAAATTTTTAGGCCCCAAATAACTATTCTGAATCCAAAAATATTTATCATAGTGTTTTTGTAATTTCTTTTGTCTTAGTTGTTTGGGAGTATGATTAATTTTATAAAGATCATACTCTTCTTGGGCAAGGAATGATAGTCGACTTGGTGTTGTCAACTGTCCATAATATTTATCAATGTCCGGGATTTTCTTAATTAAGTGCCGGCGCAACTCATTATCAAAATTGATACTTAAGGGTTCAATAATATGCGCCACTCCTATGGAATCTTTCTGGGCTTTAACGGTTTCATGTAAAAAATTTATTAGTTGCCTTTCATCAAGGTCTTTTGGTTTTATATGATCAATTTTATTGTAGATCTTAAAATAACCGCTGTAAATTTGTTTGTATTTTTGCCAAACTTTTAACAGATAATTTGGCTGTTTTTTAATCTTTTTAGAAAGCATCCGCCAGAGCTTATCGAAATCGGTTGTTAAATATGATCCTGGCCCATAACCATTTTTATAACGAAAAAGAAACCGGGTATAGCTAAATCCTAATTGCGTTTTCATATCATCAAACGATCCGTCAGCTGAGGTTGTTAAAAAAATCGGATAACCATTAAGATACTGGACAGATCTCTTGAGTCGTAAAAAATTTTTAATTGTAGCAACTGGGTTCATTTATTCTTAATTAATTTCCTCACCCACCCATGATTAGCATTAACCTCAACTAAGTCGCCGTCTTTTAAAACCTCTGTGGCTATCTTTGTCCCTATTATACAAGGAATTCCGAGTTCCCGCGAGACTATAGCCGCATGACTGGTAATCCCGCCCTCGTTGGTGACAATTGCCGCGGCTTTTTTCATGGCCATCACATAATCCGGCCTGGTCATCACTGCCACAAGAATATCTCCTTGTTTAACCTTTCTTATTTCAGTAGCTGAACGCACAATTTTTACCCTCCCTATCGCCTTCCCTGTTGATGCTGAAAGTCCGCGAAAATCCTGAACATCAGACATTTTTTTCTTACCAAGAACTATATTTTTTATTTTGTTCATTTCGTCTCCCGTCGCTGGATAAAAACCTCTCTCAATCCAGATAAAAACGTTTTGTTTATTTCGATACCTTAACTCTTTCCTTGTTGGAGACCCTTTCTTAATAATCGTCTCAATCTCATAGCCATTTGCATTTTTCAATTCTAGGAGAGAATATCCGACTCTCCTACCAATCTCTGTTAATACTTTAGTCCCAATATCAATATTGTGATATGTCGCCCTTTTCCGTTCATCTTGCCAATATGTAAAATCTTCTGAAACTTTTAATAAAGTTTTTAATAGCCTCGAAAATTTGTATTCTTTAAATAATTCTAATTTCAATTTCTTATTTAATACGGGCGTTTGCTCAATCCGCCTAAGTTCTTCGTTTAAATCTTTATTAGATTTTTTCCAAGCCTTAATTTCATCTTGGAAATGTTTGATTGAAAGATTTTGTGCTATAAAATAATTATTTTTCGTCCAATAATATCTGTTTTGATACTGCTTAAGAGTTTCTTTGGACTTGCCTAATAGTATCTTTAACAAATCAATTTCTGCTAAATTGATAAAGGATTGGTGCACTGGCGCAGTAGCAATAGAAAATACTCGAGTAAATTCAGATTCAGACTTAAATTTACCTTTTAATTCTTTCTTTAGCATTCCGTCGATCATTTCATCGGTCCCTAAAGCAAAATGGTCAATCACAGATGACGATGTAAACCGATTCAAACCAAGAAATAATTGTTTCTTCCACAAACTTAGCAACTTATTATCATCTAATTCATTTAGATTTACTTTTGGAAATTCTATTGCATAAAATTTTTGAAACTTATCTTCATCTTTTTTCCATGCCCTTAAAAGCTTTTTGGAAATATTTGGATCTTTTTTTGCCAATTTTACAATCGCATTAGCTCCTCGTCTTACATCTTTCATATCCAAGTACCAATCGCCACTCCCACTCTCGAAAAAACATACCCTAACATCTGCTTCTGTTCCTTTTGGCTTGCGCTTTTCTTTGCGTACTTCTGCGTTTGCAATAAATGATATAAAAAGTGGGCATCCATCAAATCTTTGATGATACCATTTTTTATTTTTTAATATATTTAAGTTCAACTTCTCTAATTTTTTCATAATTTTTTTCACTACAATACAACAACGTATCATAGTGTAAATAATTTCTAGAACTTAAAATACGGTAAAGTATTTTAAGTTCATTATTGCTTTACTCTTAATAATTTTATAACCCCCTTGTTTGCATCCACTTCGATTAGATCTCCGTCTTTAAAAATTTGAGTAGCAACTTTTGTTCCTACAACGCATGGTTTGCCAAGTTCTCTAGCGGTTATTGCCGCGTGACAGACCATACCGCCTTCATCTGTAACAATAGCCTTGGCCAAGCGCATACCAGTAGTATAATCTTGCCTCGTCATAGCGGCTATCATAATGTCTCCCGTTTTAACTTTTATCAAATCTCTGTTAGTTAAGATAATTCTAGCCCTCCCCCTTACTAAACCAGGAGAACCAACTAAACCCTGGCATGAATCAGCCTTTTTGATTAATCCTACTCCTAATTCTTTTTTGGCTTTTTTAATTGCCTCACTACCTGAAAACATTTGTACCTTTGACCCCTTTTGAATCAAAAGAAAAGCTCTCGCCCGTTTCATTATCTCCATCCTAGGAAATTGTCTTCCAGATCTAAGAAAAGATACAATCTCACTATTAGTCAAGACGGCAACCTGAGCAACATCAAGTCCCCTTCTCTTGCCAATTTCCCGATATAACTTATTTAGTTCCATGTTCAATTTTTGTCTGAGCATATCACGATAATCACGCAAAAAAACATTTTCTTCAGTAAACCTGATTAACAGCTTCAAATATGCGTTAATTTTTATGGATTTTAAAAACTTTTGCCTAAGTTGGTTATGTGTTTTAAACTGACTCAATAAAGCGCTTAGCTCTTTCTTAGGATTTTTTATGAGATTAAATTGTTGTTGAAAATGTGCCAAAAAATATGGCTCATGATCAAAATCAAACATTGGGATATGTCGAAATCTCAAATAATGCTTGTATAAACGTCGTGACAATTCAGAATCTAAATATTTTCTTTTATTTAGCGCTATTTTTAAAATTTCTATTCTCTCATTAACAACATCATTGGGTTGAATAGGGAAAGATAAAGTTACCATTGACGCATTTATTTGATCTTTGGGTAAAATTTTAGACAACTCTGAAACTAAAACTTCTCCTAAAGGCTCTGCGATATTAAATACCGTCCACATTCTGATATAGAACTGCGTTTGATTTGGTAAGATAAAATTTTGGTAAATATTCAATAATTGTTGATTTGATAAAATTGATAAATCTTTATTACAAAGTCTGGTCCTAACCGATAGAAGAATTTGCTCTAATTTATTTTTTGCTTGTGAGTGAAAAGTTTTTAAAAATTCACGATTTTTTAATAATTTAAAAAGACCTTGAATATACGCTAAATGTTGAAAATGATCAGTATAATACTCAGTTTTCTTTTTATCTCTAAAAACTAGAGTATCTAACAAAGAAACCCTAAATACTCTCTGCATGGATTGACCCCAGCCAAAATTCCACGCTTGAGCTACCTGAACAGCTAATCTTCTTGTTATGTATTTCGACCACATAAAATTATTTTATCTTTTTAACTATCCCTCGCTCCGCATCCACTTCAACGAGATCTCCGTCCTTAAAAACTTTGGTGGCGATTTTTGTGCCGACAACGCAGGGAATTTTCAACTCGCGGGAAACGATTGCCGCGTGACTAATTACACCACCCTCGTTAGTCACAAACGCAGCGGCTTTTTTCATACCAATCAAATAATCCGGGTGCGTCGTACTGGCAATAAATATTTCTCCGTTTTCCACTTTTTTTAAATCATGATAAGAATTAATAATCCGAGCACGACCTTGAACTCGCCCCGGTTGAGCGCAAATTCCTTTCACAGCCTGTTGCGCTCCAACTGTTTCTGCTTGATGAATATATTTAAGATAATTTCCGGAAATTGGTAAAAAATTAATTTGATGTGTTTTAACCGATGGTTTAAGCAATACCCCTTGCTCTTTTCGATTATTTATTAACTCTTTATCGGCACAGCCTCGATTCAGAGCACTTATCATTTCCTTCAATGTTAAGTATCCTAAATCTAAAATTGATATATTCAATATTTTGGCCGTATGTTCAAACAAAAAAGCCCAGGCATATGCTTGTTGTCGCCGCAAATCATCTCGCCAATCCTTAAAAAAAATTATGTATGGGGCCATGTCAATAAATTTCCTTTGAACTTTATTTGGTTTCAATAAAGAAATGATTTGTCTCCGTGTGGACTTAAAAAACTGATCATTCTCTTCCTTGGCGCTCTTGATGTACTCGCTGGTGATTGGTTTATTCCAAATCACGGTCCAACTACGCAAAAATTGATATTTACGCACCAAGTTCTTAACAGACATACCTTGGCTTAAATCTCTACTAATCTGCCTTAATGCCGTAAGTTTCCAAGGCTTAAGTAAGTGATAAATAATTTCGTCATACCGTCCGGATAAACCTCTCTGTGTGATCAAGCCGCCAATAATCTTCTCAAAATCATGTTGCCACGCTTCCAAGGCCCACCAAGGAGAGATGCTGAAATTAAAATTCACATATTTAAAATCTTGCGTAAATTCTTTTAGAGCCTCAGTTAAAACACTTTTACTGTTGGCCTTTTTTAAAAGTAATTTATAATGCTCTATTTTTTTATGCGTTTGCTGTAAAAACTTTTTTCCTTCTTGATATTTCCTAATGACATCAGAGGGTTTGCCGTAAAATCTTTGATATAACCTCCGGCCAATATCCTGTTCATCTACGCCTTGAACATAATAATGATAATGTTTATCTCTTAATACACCAAATAAATATTCTTTTTTGTCTTTAGTGATATTCCAAATCTCACCATAAGCAGTGGAAATTATTCCACAACAAGTAGGAATATCGCAATTTTTTCGGACAAATAATTTTCTCCACATATATTATATTTTCCTTACAATTCCCTTATTCGCATCAACTTCCACCATATCCCCATCTTTAAAAATTTGAGTAGCGACTTTTGTTCCCACAATACAAGGAACGCCTAATTCACGGGCTACAACCGCGGCATGGGACATTAACCCTCCGTGATCAGTGATGATTGCCTTAGCCATTCTCATAACATTAATATAGTCCGGAGAAGTCATAGGCGCAACTAGAATTTCACCTTGCTTCATTTTAGAAATTTCTTTCGGTGAATGTAAAACCCTAACTATACCTTTTATTATCTTTTTGAGCCGGCTGACTGAAATGCCTTTTACCGAATTTGAATGAGTAATTTTATCTGAGGGCAATACTTTACCAGCAAACTCTTTTCCAGTAATTCCCGAGAGTATACTATAATTCGGTTTGTCTAATACCACGACAAAACAATCTCTACGTTTTTTAATTTCAGATGCATCAACAATCTTCTCTTTTACCATCAAATCAAACCATTCCTCACCAGTATAATACATGATGTCTTCCATCTTAATCTTTAGTCTGTGCGCCTGATAGTGATTGAATTCGTCAGTAATACTGTTGGTTTGCCAAATAAACCCCTTTCTATGATCTTGCAACCAAATTGATTCAGCTAATCTTTCAGACAATTGTACAATCTGCTTGGGAAGTTTATATCGTTTTATGACTAAATTTTTTCTCTTTTTCAATCTTGGCAAATAATTTAAAACTGCCTTAAATTTTGATCTTAATTCTGCAGGTTTAATTTTCTTGTATTTTTTTATAAAACTCTCAGCTGAAAGTTTAAAAGATTCAAAATAACTATTTTCTATCCAAAACCATTTTTGAACAAATTTGTTTATTCTTTTCTGATAATTTTCCGACTTTTTTACCAAAATTTCTAATAGCTCTTTTTCGCTTTGTTGATGAAAGCTCAGTTTATTCGGGGCAAGTAAAACTTCTAATACAGAATTAATATTTTCTCCTGAAACATATTTTGATAATTTTTTAGAAAGGAAAAACGGTGATGCGTAATTAGCCATTTCGAAAACCAAAGTCAAACTCCAATGTTTGTCTAGAGACAAATATCTTTGTCTAAACAAACCCCTTAATACATTATCAGGTGTTTGTTTAAGACTTTTTTGAATCTTTCTTGAAATCGCAAGCTGTTCTCTAGTCAGCCTGAAGTAATCTTTTTTTATTTTTTCCCAATTACTAAAGTTTTGAATCCATAAATTTATGGCACGGGAGCCGCTTTCTTCCAATGTTTTTTTCTCCCAAACCCATGTTACCTTATTCTTCTGGTATATACCGACAATTCTAGGCCAGCGACAACCATATTTCCTCATTCCTCGCCCTGCCATTGGTCCAAACCAAAAACCCGTGTATAAAGGCTTGGCATCAATCGGACCCCACTGTTCAAGTTCATTTTTAAAATATGATTTCATATTTATGCCACTACAATACGACGATGTATTGTAGTGTCCTTACTTATCTTTTTTTTAATAACCTGACGATCCCTCTATTCGCCCGTGTACTAGAAACTTCGTTTCAGTACAGGGCTTCGCTCTGATATCACTATCATACACCAGTGTATTATAGTATAAATTATTTTGCTTTTTTAAGTAATCTGACTATTCCTCGCTCCGCATCAACTTCGACCAAATCCCCATCTTTAAAAACCTTTGTGGCGATTTTAGTGCCTATTACGCAAGGAATTTTAAGCTCTCGTGATATGATGGCGGCATGACAAGTGATTCCACCTTCATCTGTCACTATGGCCGCCACTCGATTAATTATCGGCATCAGTTCTGGCCGAGTCATGGATGTAATTAAAATGTCTTTACTTCTCACTTTTTTCATTTCAAAAACATACCGACAAACCACAGCCCGTCCTTTTACATACCCGGGTTGTGCGGTCTGACCATGAATTGAGGAAATGTTTGTAACAGAATGAAATTTTGTTTCCAAATTACGAAAATATTTTGCTTGTTTCCCCGATACCACAGAATCTGATTTTATGCTTGTCAAAAAATAATAAGCTCCCTGAATTCGCTCTCGCAAGGAGTGCGCGTTTTTTTTAATATCAGAAATATCATTTGCCGCCAAAACTTCTGCGGGGGTTAGGTTAACTATTTCTTTAAACGAAATATTAGTCCTGCGGGCAATTTCTCGAGATACTTTGTCTAAAAAACCTACTGCTTTCAAAATGTTTTCTTTTCTTTGGTCCTGCCAAGCAGATGTAATTTCTGAAATTTTGATTAAAATTTTCGTTCTTTTGCTCAACTTCAGATTTTTTACACTTTTCTTAGTTCGTACGGCTTGTTCTTTATTTTTCTTTAAACTTTTTAGTTTCTTAAGAAAAAAATTCAAATCCGCCCGACCTTGCCCAAGATAACTGTTATTAATCCAAAAATATTTATCTCGGTGGCGTAAAAGCGCTATCATCTGCGCTTGTTTTGGTAATTTAGCAATTTTACATAATTCTTTTTCTTCTTTACTTACAAACGATTCTGAAACAGGAGACAGAAGTTGCTGCAATATGTTATTTTCAATTTTAATACTATTAGTTTTTGCTAATTCATTTTCTAACACGCCGCCCACTCGCGTGCCAATCGCCTCGCAGTAATGACCCAGCCCGCCTGAAAAACATTGAGCCCAAATGGCTTTTTTAAACATGCTCAAAAGTGCGGGATCAGATAACTCTCGATATTTAATTTTTTCCTGATTTTTTATTTCATAAGAAAATTCATTAAACTTCTTAGTATATAATTTCCCTTGATTCTTCAGCCAATCTATATTTAGTTGACATTTTCTCAAAATTATTTTCCAAATTCGATCAAGATCCAACTCTGAATAATTCATTTCTGTTTGTCCGTTCTTGTGCCAAAAATAAAAACCGGAATAGCACGCTCCTTTCTCTAGAAAAAAACCCGAGATAGCGGTAGACTGAATAAATAAAGAGTGCGCGTTTCCTTCTTGTTTGAACCAGGGCTTGGATAAGTATTTTTTAAATTCTGATCTTGTCATATGTAACTTTATAATACACCTTTAAAATTTATTTATCTTCCTCACTATTCCTTTGTTAACCCGTGTACTAAAAACTCCGTTACAATACAGGGCTCCGCTCTTTTGAATACTATATTACTATATAGTATTGTAGTATAACTATTTCTATCTTTTTAATAATCTCACTATTCCTCGCTCCGCATCAACTTCGACCAAATCCCCATCTTTAAAAATTTTTGTGGCGATTTTAGTGCCTATTACGCAAGGAATTTTAAGCTCTCGTGATATGATGGCGGCATGACAAGTGATTCCACCTTCATCAGTTATTATTGCACTGGCTTTATTACAAGCAAATACTATATCTGGTTGAGTCATGCCGGTTACTAGAATTTCACCGGCTTGAAATAATCTAGCTTTTTCCATCATTTTTGTATAATTTGACTGTGGAATAATTCTGACTTTGCCAATAACAAATCCGTGAAACACGGTTCTGCCTTTTATAATTTTTTCCACGTTAATTTTTTCTTTCAAATATGAAGTAATCTTTTTAGCAGAATCACCGACAAATAAAACCTTTTTCCCTTCCACCAGACCAAAGACACATAATTTATTTCTATTTCTTAACTCTGTTTTATTGACAATTTTATCCCCTACCATAAGCTCGTATTCTTTAAAAGTCAAACCGAGTTTCTTAGCAGCCGTTCGCCTAAGCTTTTCAGTTCTTTTTTCAGCATCAAACCACGCTTTTTTTAATTTAAAACGCAATTTCCCATATTCCTCAATAAGGTTCTGATAATATTTTTTATTCATTTCTGTTTTAAGAAGTAGTTCTACAATCTCAAATATTTCAGGTCTGGATGCTCTATAATAAGAAAGCATCTCTTTAAACAAACAGCTATATTTTTCTAAATCCTTAATCGAATTCAGACTACTTGTATCCAAAAATTCACTTAACAGGGTAATTGAGCCTTCCGCCTCCTTAAGATGCTTTCGCATGTAACCTTCTGACATCAATTTCTTTTTTCTTATCTTCTCAAGATCCTTAATTTCGTTTTCAATAAAATAGGCTTCTTCACTTCCTCTAGAAAAAATGTGCAATGTATTTCTATTCTCATAGCCGAGCATACGAGGATATTCCAGATGTATATCAACTAGCAAATTCAAAAATCTTAGCGGAAAGTAAAAATCCCAAATTTTTATCCATTTATTTGAAAAAATAAAATTTACATCCTCATTTGGTTTTATAAATTTTAGCGAGTTCATTTTGCTCAATTAATTATTTTTACAATCCCTTTATTCGCCCATGTACTAGAAACTCCGTTTCAGTACAGGGCTCCGCTCTATATACTGATTTATTTTGTCACTTTTAACTCTTTAAACTTTATAACTTTCTAACTATTCCTCGCTCCGCATCCACTTCTACAAGATCTCCATCTTTAAATTTAGAGGTTGCCGATTGGGTACCGACAATGCAAGGAATTTTTAATTCGCGGGAAACGATTGCCGCATGGCATGTCATACCCCCCTCGTCAGTCACAATCGCCCCAGCCACCCTAATCGCCGGCATTAATTCAGGACGAGTATTAATAGAAACCAAAATGTCATTTGGTCGCATTTTTCTAAAATCTGAAATACTGTTTATAATTTTCACCTTCCCTCTTATAACCCCGGAATATGCGATCCTGCCGACTAATTCGTTAGATTCAGAACTAACACGTTTCTCAAGCGCCTTTGCTATAACTTGCGCTTGACTGCCGTAAATAAACATTAGATTATAATGTTTTCCGCCATAGGTCACATGAAGACTTTTCTGGCGCTTCTGTAAAATTTTTACAAGTTTTTCTGATAATTTAAAGTCAGATAAATCTTGGATATAAAGATAACTCAACAGCGAAACTGGCATCTTATTATGTTTACTAAGTCTTTCCAAAAATCTTTCTAAGTCATAATTAATCTGCGCCATTAATTTTTGTTTACGCTCATCTCTCCAGTCGCTTAGTGCGCTAAATAATTTGAAAAGCTTTTTAGTTTTTAAGTCAAACCGATATTTTTTATAAATCGCCTGCTTTTTTCCCAGCTCTTCATTTAAATATTTATAGATTTTTACAACTTCTTGTTTGGCTTTTTTGAAATTAGCACAATCTTTCTTAATCAGCTTCTCGAAATAATCTAAGCCTGTTTTAGGCGCAGATTCCCACGAGGCTAGTATCCAATAATACTTTTTCCAAAGATTTTTTACCGATATATTGCTATATTTTCGTGCAATCGAAAATCGGTCAATCCGCTCTCTCTGAACATAAGACAATTTATTTGGGCCGGTTAGAACCGCTAATTCAGCGTGTGATAATTGATATTTTTTTGTGTATTCTTTTAAAATCACATCGCCCCAAGGGTCTAAATCTTCAATCAATAAAGTCGGTGCCCACGCCTGAACGGTTAAACTTATATGCCTTTGAACTGCAAGTTTTAATTCCTTATCATTTCCAAGAGGAATATTTATAAGTACTTTTAATTGAGCTTGCTGTTTTCTTGCAACAAATCTCCATTGCTTTATGGTTTTAGATAAAAGACCGGGATATTTTAAAAATCTATTTATATGTTTTCTTGCTTTTTTCTTTTCCTGTTCTTTCCCAAAATACCCCAAATTCAAATGCTTGTCCTGAACAACGATAGTATTTTCCGGACCAACCTCATCAAACATAGAAACATAAGGCAATGCAAAAAAAGGTATGATGCTCGCTCCCTGCTTATACCAAGTACTTTTATTTATATGTTTTAATAATTTTTCTGGATTCATTAAAATTATTTTCTCTTAATCAATTTTACAACACCTTTATTCGCCCGTGTACTAGAAACTTCGTTTCAGTACAGGGCTCCGCTCTATATACTGATTTATTTTGTCACTTTTAACTCTTTAAACTTTATAACTTTCTAACTATTCCTCGCTCCGCATCCACTTCCACTAAATCCCCGCTCTTAAATATTTGTGTAGCAATTTTGGTGCCGACGATACAGGGAATTCCCAATTCTCTGGAAATAATCGCCGCGTGGCATGTAATTCCTCCGTCATCAGTAACAATCGCTCCAGCTTTTTGCATGGCGGGAAGGTAATCAACTGTAGTCATTGAGGTAATAAGGATATTTGATCGTTTCATTAATTTTAACGCGTCTGCCGCACCTTTTACCACAACCGCTTTCCCTTGAATCTTTCCTGGATTTGCCACTAACCCCGAAGTTTTACTTACTGGTTGTGCTTTCAGTGATTTTATAACTAATTTATCTAAAACCTTCTTTGCTCTAGAGCCTTCTATTATTTGGGTTTTATTTTTCTTAACCACGAAAGTTAGTCCTTTTTTTCTGTTTTTAATCGTATCTCGCGAGACTTGTTTACCATTCAATAGTAAGGATTTAATTTCCCAATTAAAATACATTAATAGCGTTCTATATGATAACTTAAATCTTTTGGCGATTTCTTTTAAAACTCGCAACGTGACTTGCACGCTTAAAAGCTGGATCTCTTTACGCCAATCATGATATTTAGTAAACGTGTCAAGTAATAAAAAATAACTATTTACGTCTTTTGAAGAAAGTTGGTATTTTTTTATCAGTCGTGTTCGATGAGACTGAATGTTTTTTGAAAAACTTTTTATTCGTTGGATTTCTAGGAGTCTAAAATTTTTCTTCAGTTTTTTATATTTTACAATTTCCTTTAACACATGCTTATCTAAAAGTTCATTTAAACCATCCCAGCTCATTTGAATCCAGCTATATTTTTTTGCTAAATCGTTTAAAACTTTGTTTGAAACTGTCTGTTGAAAAGATAGTTGAAGTATTTTTTGTTTATAAAAAGTCGCCTGGGATACATATACGGGTTGTTGTAACTGTTTTTTGTCCTGATCGGAAATCTTTATATGTCCAATCTCATCAAGTTTATCCTCAAATATTTTCGCGAAGCAATCATCAAATAAATCAACTGGGTATTCTGAACAATAAAAATGTTGCAATGATAATTTTATTCCTCGCCTGTAAACTTGGTGCAGCTGTACATTAGTTAATTTTGAGTAGTCTAAACCTGACAAACTGCGAAATTTCAAAGCTTTTTTGTAGGTACTTTCAAATACCCTACAAAATTTTAAGAATTTTCTCTTATTTTCAACCCAGTCTTTTATCCAGACTCGCATTTTATTTTCAATTGGAATGCGGTCTCTAGCCCACCAAAAAAAATCCTGTGAAAAACATACCACTTCAAAATATTTTAAAATATAAGGACCTTTCTTGCTAGATAACATCAAATCAAGATAGCCTGGAATATTTTGAGGATAAATGCGATCCCTCTCATAAACTCGCCAAATAGTCTTATTTTTTTCCATTTCCTTAATTTAAAGGGTTGTGATCGGTCGTGATTGGGTGATGTAAAACTTACTTTTATACAGCGCCCATTCAATGTCTTGCGGTTTTTTATAATGCAGTTCAATATTTTTTATTATCTTTGCTATTTCCACGATTTGCTTGCCAGTCAGCTTTTGCTTTCCCCCAGCTTTTGGCGATAATTTTTTCTGAATATTATCTTTACCTCCCTTCACAATCATCATGGACTGTTCTGAAACATTTATATCTAGAATCGAAAAGTCGCCCTTGTGCACTACATAAGTATCAGGCGTGACCTGACCGGAAACAATCGCCTCCCCAAGCCCAAATCCTGCCTCTATCACCATTTGATTGCGATCTTTGGTGACCGGATGCACGGTAAAAGCTATGCCTGAAATTTCCGACTGCACCATAGTTTGCACCACTACAGCCACTGAAACAGGTTTCTTTTGAAGTTTTTTCTCGAACCGGTAAAATATTGCACGCGGAGTAAACAAAGATGACCAACATTTTTGCACGGCTTTCAAAACATTTTTTTCTGTGACATTAAGATATGTTTCCAACTGTCCTGCCCAAGCCGCGCTGCTTGAATCCTCTGCGGTCGCGCTTGATCTGACAGCAACAAGTTTCGCTTTCAGCTTTTTGTGATGCTCTAAAATTTCCTTAGCAATATCCTTGGGCATTTTGGCACGTGCAATCATAGCTCGGATCTCGTTTGATGCCCGATCGACTGAATTTATATCTTTGTGATTAACTTTATCAAGTTCAGCCTCAATTTCCACATCTAGATCAGTCTCTCGGCAAAACTGATCAAAAGCACCTGCCAGCACCACAAATCCAAAAGGCACAGGAATCCGCGCTTTGGTCATTTCTCCAAGACTTGCTCCCTTGCCCCCTGCGATTCCTACATCTTTTTTTGAAAGATTATAAAAAGTTTTTATGAACATGAGTTTACTGTTCGAAGTGAGTCCCGGCTTTGGCCGTGGACGAATCGAGAACTTCTCGACTCACTTCGGAACGTCATGCGTTCCTTTGTTCGCTTCGAAGATTAATGAACTTCCTTTTTAAATTCTAAATACGAGTAAATAAATAAAAACAAAGCAACTCCGATTGCCGGAAGTATCACGAACCAAATCGCGTAATCTTTCATAAGCAATCCGAGCAGACACAAAACAGATCCACCCTTAAACATTTTTCCTCCAAGTTTATGAGTCTTGTTCCAGATAGTTTCTGACGACAGGGTCCAAGGCGTGCGGATTCCAATAGACCAGTTCTGCTTAGCGCTCCCGATCAATTCACCAATATAATAAAACAGAATGGCAAACGCCGGAATTATTGCAACAATAAAATCAAAAGTTCTGCCCAAATTCCAAATCAGAGTCAAAGCAAAAATGTAGAACAAAAACAAAACCAGAAGCAAAATAAATGTATCAAAAGATTGCCGGAATTCTGCAATGTTGGCTTTTTTGGGATCTAGTTTCGGTATAACTATCATTATCAACCATACTCCAACAGATATTATCGGCATCAAGAACAATCCCCAAAACTTAAACATCGTTCCATTTACCTTCCCAGACGCATCCCAATGGCTTGCCATTTGATCTGGCATTTGAGGATATAGGTATATCGCCAAAGCAAAAGAGGCAAAAATAATAAATAATGTAATAATTTGAGTTTTTTTCATCCCAGTATATCTTCTTCGATTGATAAGATAAGTAAACATCTTATCTTTCTATTAATTATTATACTACCCAATATTATGCTCTTTTCCCATCAAATCGCGCTGCGATTTGATATCGAAGTAGTATTACTGGGCATACTTAACCCCTTCTTTTTAAGATGCTTTAATAATAACAAAAAAAACCAATTTTATCTAATATAATCTTGGTTAATTATGGGCGCAAAAAATGGACTTCTTTTAGCTTTTTTCAAAGGAAAAAAGTCTATAAACCAACTTCATAGCCTCCTCAAACAGAACAATGGAACTGGCAAGCCCCAGAACCATCAGCTAATCAGAACACTGGAATTCCCGCTTTAGTCATCTCTCCAAGACTTGCTCCCTTACCACCAACAATTTTGGCGTCTTTGTTGGATAATTTTGAAAAAATCTCATATATTCCATATGAATTTTTATTTAAAATAAGTGTTTTAATTATATGGCAAAACCTGATATTTTACAAAAAACATTAACACTATATCTGAAACGTAAAAAAACCTCTTTATCAGAGGCTTTTTTACTTAACTACCCGCGTTATCTAATTCCCGTATCAACATCAATTTGGAGTTTTGTCCATTCACCGCCTGACACGGAGAATCCATATACCCCAGACCTGGGATAATTTGCCAAATCAATCAGAGAAATTGAATAATCACCAGGAATTAATTCCTTTGAAAACTTTCCATCGCTTCCGGATAATATTGTCGCGACTAAATGACCTTTTGTATCCTTTATCTGAAGCTGCACGCTTAAGGGTCTGTCAGAACACTGGGCTGGATCAGGGTTGCGTACTACTGGACAAGTTGGTCCAAGGAAAACGATTCCGCTCACTCCAGTCTTTTTTACTAAGGATTGATTATTTGCAACCACAGAAGAGATCGCGGTTACCTCATCTGCCGGTACAAACTTAATTCCTTTTTTCCATAAGCTCCCCAAATACAAACTCAGATTTTCACAAGAAGTTGAAGTGATAAGATTAACATCAATCTCTGTCCCTTTTCTCCAAAGCTGGCTAATGACATTCCCATCTGCAGGATTAACCACTCCGTCGCAATTATAATCATACGTCATGTAGCTGTTGGTGGGATTTTTCAGAGACGAAATAGACAAATGAGACTGAATTAACTTCTCACTGACCGCGTCTCGAAAAACCTCTGCATTGATTTCCAGTTCCTGTGCTTCAGCTGATGTTGGCGAAATTTCAACCGCAACTTGCGCAAAAATATTTTTTTGTCCGGTGTCTAGGATCGTCTCATATTCTGACTTTAAAGACTCCGCCAATTCTTGATTGTTGGTTTTGATATCGGAAATTTTGTAAGAAATCGCGCTGACCCGATCAACTAAATTTGATTCAACACTCTGGCGGGCTTCTGTATCAAATTTCCCTTTCTTCATTAGAGTTTCAGCCTCTTCCAAACGAGCCTGGACCCGATCTATTTCCACCCGAACTTTTGACTCGGGTGAAAAGGCTAAAAAAGATCGAACTTCTTCATTAATTTGTATTTTGACCGGATAGAGGAAATCTCCCGGCAAAGAACTCTGGGCAGCAACTGAGGTCCCTCCCCCAAAAAGCGCCACTAGCATAATAGTTGCAATATATGGCATAAATTTAAAACGCCTAAGCATAATTAATGGTTTCTGAAATATATGACGGCTGTCCGGTTCAACTCTTACAGCACGCTCATCTATAAACATTTCCAAATCGGATCTTATCCGCCGCTTGCTGGCTTCGGATAAAATCGTCCGACCGGCTTGGTTAGCAATTTTTTTCAAAAGTCTATTGATCATTTTTTTATATGTAAAATGTTTCTTAATAATTCTAATCCGCGATTTATCCTCACGGAAACTAAATTCGCAGTAATCTCTAAAACCTCGGCAATCTCTTTAGGAGACAAATCATCAATATACCGCAAAGTAAGCACTTCATGGAATTCAGTAGGCAACTGCTTGAAGTTCCCGATTATCTCCCTCACAGTTACCCAATCCTCATTATTTTCGCGTATAGCGGCATCAAAACCTTTTTCCTGCAAACTCTCTAAACTCTCGGTTTTACTTTTTCTGGCATAATCAATCACTAAGTTCGTGGCAACCCGATACAAAAAAGCTTTCAAATTATCAATCCTTTGGTTCTGGGAGAGATAAAGCCATGTCTTCATAAAAGTCTCTTGTGTCAACTCTTCGGCTACCTCTTTGCTAAAAACCCGATAATAACAAAAACGATAAATCGCATCCGCGAGAGTATCATAAGCAAGCAAAAAATCTTGTTTTACCCCATCCATATATATTTGACGATTAAAGGGTTATTCTCTTACAAAAAATAATTAATCTTTTATTTATAAAATCTTCATGAGTCTTTCTGCCAAACGCGGACAAATAATTTTCTGGTTTCTTCAAATAACACTATGGAACTTGCAAGCCCCAAAATCATCAGCCAATCAGACATAGACAGAGGCACTAAATGTAAAAGTTTTTGCAGACCCGGACTATATACTGCCGCGACTTGTAAAGTCACAACAAAAACAGAAGCTAGTAGTAATATTTTGTTTTTAAAAATACTGTTTTGAAAAACTGATTTTCTCTCATCGCGGCAATTCCAAGCATTCATCCAATGAAACGCAGCCATAGTACACATCGTAAGCGTTCGGGCTTTTATTAAATCCGCTTTGGCAAAAAGATAAAAAACCGCAAAACAAGCCAAAGCCATAGGTATAGCCATAATAAACATCCGGACCACCATAGTTTTATCAACAATATATTTACTTGGTTTACGCACCCCGTCTTTCAGTAGGTCTTTTTCTTTCGGTTCCATCCCAAGCGAGACATCCAAAAAACTATCTGTAACAAAATTCAGCCACAATATCTGCCCAGGTAAAAGCGGCAAAGGAAACCCAGAAAAAACCGCAGTTGCCAAAATCAAGACCTCGCCGAAAGCTGTGGAAAATAAATATAAAATAACTTTTTTAATTGTTTTATAAATGCTTCGGCCTTCTTCAACTGCCGCGACAATACTACCAAAATTATCATCCATCAGCACCAGATCTGCCGCTTCTTTAGCTACTTCTGTGCCGATTCCACCCATTGCCACGCCAAGATCTGCCGCAACCAAAGACAATGCATCATTGACCCCATCTCCTGTCATCGCTATTATCACTCCCAATTTTTTATACGCTTCAATAATCTTTAATTTATGCTCTGGCGTCACTCGCGCAAACACAGTTGTTTTTTTTAATTTTTCCAAAAATAACTGTTCCTGCATCTGATCAAGTTCTGCACCTGTCATCACTTCATCTCCATCGTGGAAAATGCCAGCTTCTTTGGCAATAGCCATTGCGCTGATTTTATGATCGCCTGTTATCATAATTACTTTAATTCCCGATTCTTCAGCCCTTTTTACAGAATCTATAGCCTCTTTTCTTATGACATCTTGAATACCGACAAAACCCAAAAAACTTAAATTTGAAATATTTTCTCCAACTAGGCTTTTTTTATAATCCGTATCCACGGCAAATGCCAATACCCGCAAACCCTGCTCCATGAAAATCGCGAGATTTTTTTCTAACTGCGCTTTTTTTGCATTAGTCAACGAAATTTCTTTATCCGCAAACCATTCCTGTTCACACAAGGCAAGCACCACTTCTGGAGCGCCAACAACGGATAAAATATTTCCTTTACTGGTTTTATGCACTGTGGCGTGATATTTTGTCGAATAATCAAAAGGAATTTCTGCAATCAGAGGGGTTTCTTTTTCCAGTTCATCTTTGTTGTGACCGATCTTTTGAGCAAAGGTTAGAAGAGCGGCTTCAGTCGGATCCCCCATTACCCCCCATTTCTTATCTTGTTCGTTATAAAAAATTCTAGCGTCAGAAACATAAGCTGAAATTTTCCCCATCAAAACGAGCTCAGGATGATTTAGAGGGTCTACGGCTTCATCAGAAATAAAAACTTCTCCTTTTGGTTCATAACCCGAACCTGTGATATCAAAAAAATGATCATTTAAAAAGAGTTTCTTAACCATCATTTCGTTTTTCGTCACAGTCCCGGTTTTATCGACCGCGATGATTTGCGCCTGCCCAAGAGCCTCCACAGCCTGCAACTTCTTCACTAACACATTTTGTCTGCTCATTCGCCACACGCCAGCCGCCAGAACCAAAGTCATAACAATCGGCAAACTTTCTGGAATAATCGAAACCGCAAAAGATACAACCGTGCCAAACATCAAACCCAAGGGCTTACCAGTCAAAATGCCGGCAAAAAAAATCACAAGAGCGATAGTCACAACTGCGATGATAATTAACTGCGATAAATTCGCGATTTTTGCCTTTAGTGGGATGTCTGCTTCTATGTCTTTGATTTCTTTAGCTATAGTTCCAATTTCAGTATTTAAGGCAGTACCTACAACCACAGCCTTACCAATACCAGCTACCACACTCGAACCTTTAAAAACCATATTCTTGCGATCTGATATGGTAACATTGGGATTTGTGATGATTCCTTCTGTCTTAGACACAGCTCCAGTTTCGCCAGTCAAGGACGACTCATCTGTTTTAAGTTTGTTAGCATAAATAATTCTGGCATCAGCTGCGACCTTCTCACCTTCTTGCAAATGCAAAATATCTCCTTCCACAACTTCCCAATCAGGAATCACCGTCTCTTTTCCATCTCGATAAACAATGGCTTGAGTTTTTACAAACTGATTCAAGGCTCGCAATGTATTTTGCGCGCGCCCTTCTTGCACAGTGCCGACAATGGAATTAAAAAACAAAATTACCAATATGATAATAGAATCAGTAATCTCACCGGAAAAATACACAACAATACTGGCGAGTAATAATACATAAATTAAAGGACTTTTGAATTGGCGCAAAAAAATCCCAAAATAACTCTCCAGCTCTTGCTGAGGAAGACTGTTGGGTCCGTTTTTCTTCAAACGCAAATCTGCCTCTACTTGAGACAGTCCGGTTTCAGAAGTATCAAAAAAAGTTATGACATCTTCAATTTTTAGATTGTGCCAATTTTTTTGCATTTTTTTGTTTGGTCGGGGTACCCAGAATCGAACTGGGACTACATGCACCCCATGCACGCGGGCTACCACTACCCCATACCCCGATATTTTATAGAGTTATCTATATTATAGCAGTTATTTATCCCGACGCGCTGAAGCGGTCGGGATTGTTATATTCACAATTATTGTTGTTTGCACAACAACACAACACTTAAACCCCGACGCAAGGTCGGGATTATTATATCTTAATCTATTTTTGCTTACGCAAAAATACTAGATTTAAAGAGAAAAAAAATAGGCTCGGACGTCACGCAATCGTGCGTGAACATCCGAGCCAGCGACCGACCGCAGGTATACCCTGCCAGTCTCATCGCCAACTATGAATCACTCCCAGAAGATCTGGCCTCCCAAAAGACCCGAAAGCTGATGCCGATCGTGCTTGAGGTCAGCCCTTGCTCGATCCGAACGATGATCGAGTGCAGGAGCCGTAGGGACAACCAGATCGTTTCCCTGACGATCCAACTTGCCTTCGCGGACAAGTCTCTCGAACAGCTCATTGAGTTCGACATCCCCTTCAGTGGCCATGCTACTCCTCCTCACCGCCCTCAGTCTGCTCGACACGAGCGACGGCTCTGTGCAAAGTGACCAATTGAATGTCGTAACATCGCTGTCGAGCTAAACGCTGTTTGGGATCAAGACCTCTCGACTTAAGCGTTTCCCTTGTTTCTTCCAGCTGTCTCGCAACCGTCGCCACCTGCAGCAAATCGTTACTGTCGTACGCTGTCAGCATCTTGTATCCCTCCTATATCCCTCTCACTTGGAACGAGTTGTTGACTGTTTCTTCTTAGCCTGCTTCGCCTCGGCGATTGCAGACCAAATCTGCACACTCACGATAGGCATCGTGGTTTCCCCCTTGAATTTGTCATTCCCAGCGCAATGAAGGATCTGATATAGATTCTTCGCTTCGCTCAGAACGACAAATTGTATAAACAAATTTATATTTATCTACCTTGTATCCACCTCACCCTCCTTCCCTCTCCTCTCAAGCCTGCCTGCGGTAAGCAGGGAGAGGGAAGTTTAAATATGTGTTTAAAAAATAAATACCGACCCATTTGGTCGGTTCATATCGCTTGCTTAAAATTTTATATATAACTTATGCAGGCATGCAATGATATGAACCGAGTCGGGGATAAATAGTAGTAAAATCAGACAAATCCAAATTGACCATAATAACTTGGCCATGCTTACGAATATTGAGTTGGATTTGCTGTCGGTTCATCCCGTTAGAAATTATTTAAACTAAGCTTGTTAAACATTAGGTATATTAACTGTCAATAAAAATTTATTTAATCGTCTGCCCGTTATTTAAGCTTAAGTGTCAGCTATTTCTAACGGGATTCATATAATATATTTTCCGCACTTGAGATTAAGTCTATACGAAAATAAATATTATGTCAATAATGCCCGGTTGTGTCCCGGTCTGAAGCATAAATAATATATCATAAAACACGTAACAATCAAAAAAATCCAATAAAAATGGGGTGATTTAAAGCAAGAAAAATAATTTGTGAATAATAATTAATTACGTATATACATACGTATCTATAGAATTATACACAATTCTGTTATTAGATAACAGCGCCATATTTATCGGGGATAAAAAAACAAGCCGCGAAAAAAAGCGACTTGCGAGAGGAGAGTGAAAACTCTAGACAAGGTCACTCGGCATACTAATGTCATTGAGACGGACCAGATTAGGCATCGCCTCAAAATAGTTGCATCTGTCTGCCATAGTGGTCTGCCTGCCAAACTCATGCATATTACAAGGGCGACCATCTCTTTTCTCAGTAATCTGAACCGAACCAACTTCGGAGTGCATCCTATCCCCGACCAGCCACGACAAGAGATTTTCAATCATTCTCCTCATAGCGTCTCCTCCTTGAAAACGGTGCCTAAGCACACACCCTGGATTACAATTTTTTAAACCAAAGCCTATACTCAGTGTAATAAAAAAGACCCCATTTCGGGGTCTTAGAATGATTTAAATATTTATCTTAAATCAAAACCGACCCCTTTGGGAATCAAGAGGATAATAATGGCCAAAATAATTGATACGAATCGGTTTCTCATAAAAATATATCTTGTTATCAACTTTATACTAAGAAAAAATTCCTGTCAACCCCGTAATACAACCTTGATTGTTTTTGTCTTTATGGTTTTCTGTAAATATAAAAATAAAAAATCATGTATAAATAATTTCTGCTTTATCCTACTACGAAAACAACAAATGAACCATATCAAGGTTGATATACGGGGTCAAGAAAAAACCAGGGCTGCTAGCGGACTTGCGTCTACTTGCAACCCTGAACATGACTGCTGGCCTTCGCCTACTTGCTTTCCCCTGACTGATGTGTGGGCTGGCCAGGCTGGTGCTTCTGCGGCGCCAAGTCATCATTACCCCACTCTCCTCTTGGCGGGTATACCGGTGCCGGATTTGGGCGTGGCTCTGGGCGATCTGTCGGGATCTGGTCATCACACGCCATGGGGGTGCCTCCCTGCTTGAGAATAGGTGTAAGTGGAAAGGGAGCGATTCATTCTATCGATGATTTTCTTCAGCCGGTCAGTCGCCTTAGGAGATCCTGACTCTCGTTCTCTTTCCAGCCTCTGGATCAGGGGTCTGGAACCTGCCTCCTCGCGCTGAAAGCACTTTTCATTCCTCGGGCTCGCTGCAATCTTCATTATACTCACCCTCCTTAATTGATGTCGTCCTCGACGCAATCTTTATTACTGTTCGAGCTTGCCTGCCTCGACGGTAGGCGGGTCGAGAACTTCTCGATTTCGCTTACGCTTCACTTGAAGAATAAAAACTGTGCTCAGAATAATAAAAAACCGGCCTAGGCCGGATGTTTGACACAAAATTGCAATTTCAAACTTACCCGACAATATGTCCGGACTTCTTAACACCCTTAGTTTGAGTTGAATTTGAGTTCATGAAAAATAGTTTACTTGATAATTAAATTAATGTCAAGAGTTTTATCGACAACATTGCATAAAAAAATATTTTAGCTTGCTTAATCTCCTTCTATTAAAATTGCTGTATCACCTGCGCAACCATTTTGACCGATCGGTCAAAATGGTTGCGCTTACACATTAATTATAAACAAATCTGTCATAAAAAGAAAAAAATATTTTTTAAGACAACAAAAAAGTCGAAAAGCAATAAAGCATACTTTCGACTTTAATCAGACACCTACCAAGCTGACTCGCACGAGCCGTGGCGCCAAACCTGACGCAGGTGTGCGCCCAGACCCAAGGACTCGACCGGCTCAGCGTTTCTCGCCTCCAAGCAAGCAATGCGCCGCTTAAGTCTTTGTCGCGCCTCTTCACTTGGCGCCTGTTCCTCGGCAAGCACTCTACGTAGCGCGGCGATCAGCCTCGCCCGTTCCTGCATTGATTGCCCGACCCGCTTATCGATCGAGGGAAACTTGATCATCTCACACCTCCTGTTTACGACTGGGTTTACTGACACATCCTTGCCTATAACAACTACTTCTCAGTTACTAAGCTTGCTCGTGAGGATGGCTCGGTTGCTGACAAGCTCCCCAACCCGTCCCGAAAGCATTTCGAACTCTATTTGTAATCGGAACCTTCACATCCCAACAGGCAACAAGAAATTCATCGACAGTAACGGGGTTTGAATTGGAAATTGACTTTGGTTCAGGATCCGATCCTTCACCGAATTTGGGCCTTATAACGTGTCCTTGCATTGAATTCCTCCTTGGAATTCGTGGCATTTAAATCCACGTTTGCTTATTCAACTGATTCAACAAACAAACTTGGATTTAACTTTTATTATCTCGACGCAAGGTCAGGATTGTTACTTGATATTCACATCCGTCTTCAGTAAACTTTCGGCGGATTGTTGTATCTATATAGTTAGTGCTTACGCAATAACACTACATTTTCAGTGAACAAAAAAACCGACCACTTGGTCGGGAGTTGCAATGATTATTTAATACATAATCAAACTAACCGACCGGCGGGGCGGAAAAAATAAAACCAAAAATAATTGTTCAAACGACCGGTTAAATTCATATTAAAAAAAGTATAAACTAAATATTATACTCTGTCAAGCTTGGAGCTTGCTTACCTTGTCCATAAAACTAACCAGCTCCTCTTGAGAGAAAAATTCTATGGTAATTTTACCAGATTCTCCTTTTTTCTGAATCTTTACCTTGGTTCCAAGTTTGCTTCTAAGTTCTGACTCAAGCGCAGTAGTCTCCGGATCAGTTTGCACTCGCGGAGCTCGGATAAACTTTGGGCGATCTAATATTTCTCTAGCTTTGTCTTCTGCTTGCCGGACAGTGAAATTTTCATTCACAATCAGTTCAAAAAATGCCAATTGCTTTTCCATTCCCGGAACAGTCAAAATTGATCGCGCATGGCCTTCTGAAATCACACCTTCCGCTACGGCATTTTGAATTCTAAGAGGCAAATGAAGAAGCCTTAGCATATTAGTAATTGTAGTTCTACCCTTGCCGACTTTTCTTGCCACTTCTTCTTGCGTCAATTTATACGAATCAATTAACTGCTGATACGCCATCGCCTCTTCAATCGGATCAAGGTTATGGCGCTGGATATTTTCAATCAAAGCAAGTTCCAACTTTTTCTGTTCTTGCATCCCCTCTCGAACGATGACTGGTACTGTGTCTAGACCTGCCAAAAGAGAGGCACGCAGTCTTCGCTCTCCAACAATTAACTGATATGTCCCGTCTCCTTGCGGCACAACAACCAAGGGTTGTAAAATTCCGTGTTCTTTGATTGAATCGGCAAGTTCCTGAAGGCTCTCTTGATGAAAAGTTTTCCTCGGCTGCCAAGGATTGGGCTTGATAAGTTTTATTGAAACTACTAGTAAATTTGCAGAAGTAGTAGAAGAATCTGGATTAGATATCACAACATCTGGTTGTTTTGGCTGAATTGCAGGTGTGGACACGTTTTCTGTTTTCACTTCAGTATTTTCCTGATTTTGTTGAGAATTATCTGAAGAAACCGCCGCACTGCTCGAAATGTCTTGCGGATCTTGTTTGATTAAATTGTTGTTTAAATTTTTTTCCATAGTTTTGTAAACCTTATACATTATAGCAGAATAAATACTTATAAGAAAAAAACCGGGTCGTAAAGACACGGTATTAGCAGCCACCATCGGCTGACGAGAAATCCGAAGGATCGGATCCTTCGGCGTCATCACCGGACACCGACCGGTGCCGACGGACGGGACGTACATACCCCGATCCTGAATCGCTGATTCCTGCAAGCAACCGATCTCGGACTTCGTCCAAAGACATTGATCGAGGTAACCCATGCTTTTCACGAGCCCGATCAAGAACTCGCTTGGAGTCTGTGCCAACCGTTCCTTCACCAGCACTGATACAGAATGGGATTCTGCACATAGCTGTCCTCCTTCGTGTTCGTGTTAGCATGATCCTGAACAAATGGTGGCCGAGGAGGGAGTCGAACCCTCATGGGGAAACCCCGCGCGATTTTGAGTCGCGTGCGTCTGCCATTCCGCCACTCGGCCACCATTTGTTCAGGATGAATCTGCCAGCTGCCCCGTAGCGAACGAGGTTCTGCTACGGGGTTCCGCCACGGCGGCTCCATTTGCAAACAAAAAGGTTTTTATGATGCGGGGGTAAATCTGCCGAAACTGTATCTCGTGCCACCCACCGCCAACCTCTTTAATATTTCTAAATGTGGGCGGGGTGTCGCCAAAGGCGGCATCGGCCATCATCTGCACAGAATAAAAATCATTCTGCAATATTTTAACTTAAAAACATTATTTTGAAAAGGGGCTACAAAATCAAAAACCAAAACATCAAAGCAAGGATTATTCTATACACACCAAACCATTTAAAGTCATGATTTTGAATAAAACTTAGAAAAAACTTCACTGCAACAATTGCAGTGATAAACGAAGCCACAAAACCCGCGAAAAACAAAACAAAATCAGACCCATTAAACGCTTGATAATTTTTATACACGTCTAAGGCTGTTGCGGCAAGCATTGTCGGTACTGCTAGTAGAAAAGAAAATTCCACAATCGTTTTTCTGCTTATTCCAATCAACCGCCCTCCCACAATCGTGGCGGCCGCGCGAGAAACCCCAGGGATCATAGATATAGATTGCGCCAAACCAACGACAAAAGCCTGTTTATAAGAAATGTTCTCAAGGGCAATTATGTCTTGCTCGTTATGTTTGTGAAATTTTTCAAAAATTATCAAACCAATACCGCCTAAAAATAAACTCCAAAGCACCACCTGATTATTTTCAAATAGTTTCTTAATCAAGGGATAAAAAATCAAGCCAAGAATTGCTGTCGGCAAGAAAGCTACAATAATTCTTTTATTAATTTTTAAGTTGGTGATAAGAATGCGAAAATACAAAACAGCCACGGCTAAAATCGCCCCAAGCTGGATAGCCACTTCAAAAGTTTTCACCAAATCAGTTTGGGCAATGTTCAAGACATCTGATGCGAGTATCAGATGCCCTGTGGAAGAAATCGGCAAAAATTCAGTCAATCCTTCAATTATGCCTAAAATTATCGCCTGCAATGTATTCATACTTCTTTTTTATCCCTTAGCGAGGTTCTTTTAAAAAATTAACCTTCGCAACCCCGATCACATCGGGGCGAGAACGCAAGTTGCGAAATTCAGCAGAATTTCGACAACCGGTAATTTTTAAAAGAACCGAGCGTCACAGTCCTGGAGCTGGAAAATTTTTGGTAAATCTTTTAATCTCTATTCTAACTTTTTCCGCAACCTTGGGATCGGTAATCACAGCAGTCATCCAAGAAGCAATTTTACTCATTTCCTTTTCCTTCATTCCTCTCGATGTCACCGCAGCTGTACCAATTCTCAAACCCGACGGTTCGTTTGGGGTCTTGGTATCATACGGTATCATATTCTTATTTGTTACAATTCCTGCCCTCTCTAATACTTCTTGGGCTTCTTTTCCATTAATGCTTTTGTTAGTCAAATCAATCAATATCAAATGATTGTCTGACCCGTCAGCCACTAGCTTAAATCCAAAATCCTGCAAAGATTTCGCAAGTGCCTTTGAGTTCTTAATAATCTGCTCGGCGTATTTCTTAAACGCTGGAGTGGCAGCCTCTTTCATGGTTACGGCAATGGCTGCGATAGCATTTTCATGAGGACCGCCTTGCATTCCGGGAAAGACTGATTTATTGATTGCGGAAGCATATTTGTCCTTGCACATAATTATAGCCGCTCGAGGCCCGCGAAGAGTTTTGTGTACTGTTGTCGTTACCACATCAAAATATGGTATTGGAGACGGGTGCGCCCCAGCGACCACTAAACCGCTAATATGCGAAATATCTGCCATGCTGATCGCTTTAACCTTGTCCCCAATTTCTTTAAACTTTCGGAAATCGATTTCCCGTGAATACGCTGTATAGCCTGACAAAATCAATTTCGGCTTGACTCGATCCGCCAGTTTCAATATTTCCAGATAATCCAATCTCTGATTTTTCTTCGACAATCCATAATGTACAAAATTATAATTCCTTCCTGAAAAGTTCACTTTTGAGCCATGCGTTAAATGCCCACCCTGAGCAAGGTCTAAAGCCATAATCGTATCACCCGCTTCCAGCAGCCCTGAATAAACTTCTAAATTGGCCGGACTGCCTGAATACGGCTGGACATTTACATGCCAATCCAAAGGAAGCCTGAAAGCATTTCTTGTTCGCTCGATTGCCAATTCTTCAATTTCATCTATTACAGTATTCCCCCCATAATAACGCTTTCGTGGATATCCTTCAGCATATTTATTGGTCAATACGGAACCAAGCGCTTCCAAAACTTCCTTAGAAACAAAATTTTCAGAAGCAATTAATTCTATAGTCTCTATCTGACGGCGCCTTTCCTTCTGAATAAGCTCATGAATTTGCGGATCTTTTTGCTTAAGTGACATAAAAAATACTCCTTATTAAGGTAAATAATAAAAAATCAGACCTAAACTGATATTTATTTGTTCGTTCTCAGTAATCCATAAAACATTGTGAATACTCCAACTAATATAAAAAGTAAATGAACATTAGCAGTATAATACAAAATTGCCATGCCTGACAAACAAACAAACAACTTTGCAACAGACAGACTCATTTCGTAGAAAACACTGAAAGCAAGAGCGTGCTCGCCGTTTTTTTCTCCCGCATTTTCAAAAGTCACGGCAGCGACCGGAATATGAACAATGTCTTTGCCAACTTTCGTTAAACTATCAAAAAACAATACCGAACCTAAGTTCGTGGTCAAAAACCGAAACACCCAGGTTAGTGCATAAAAAAACGAAAAATTCTTGAGTAAAACCGATTTATTAGATTTATCTGTTAACTTTCCCACATACAGCATCACAAAAGCCCCGATAGCCGCAGCAACAGTTGAAATCATCCCTACAGTCGAAAGGTTCTGCGTCATGATGAACACAAAAATCGGCCAAATACTCATAACCATTAGATCTTCAGCATACCCCCAATACCCCCAGAAATTACTCCAATTTTTTCTAAATATTTTCCACAGATTGTGATAAGAAAAAATATGTCTAGGAAACTGATCCTTTGTCAGCATCAGAGGATAAATTGAGGCAACCATAAATAGCCCAGCTGCAAAAAACAAAGTATAAAATCCATAAAACTCAGAAATAAATCCGCCAACCAAAGGTCCGGCTATAAATACAACCTCAACCAAAGAATACATCACTCCAACTTCCCTGCCGCGCTGACAATTTTGACTTTTCAAAGCCATGTCTGCATTGAATGACGGCCAAAACCAAGCCTTCTGAAAAGCAAAAAATAAAGGTGCAATATAAAAAAAGAAAGGGTTCGCTTTCACGCTAAACAAAACAATCCAATAAATAAGATAAAATACATTTGAAACAATTATCCCGTGTTTCAATCCCCACCTTGAGCTGAATTTCGCCCCAAATCCAATTAATAACAGATAATAAATATAAACCTGGGCATAAAACCATAGGATATTAACCATGGAATACCCAAGCGAATATAGATAAATCGGCTCAAATATAAAAACTAAAGCCAAGGCAAAACTGGAAAGCGCCGTCTGCCAGTATAACTCCTTAATCTCAAAATCTACTTTTTGGGAAAAATATCTAAGATGATATCTGTTTTGAAACATTATTTATTATTAATTTGATTTTTCTTTCACTAATCGGACCTTCTCTAAGTATTTTAACATCTTTCATTAAAGATACCACTGTAGAGGGTTTGATTTTTTTTAATTTTCCGCCATCAAGATAATAATCCGGCTCACTCGTCCATTGGGAGGCGGCCTTCAACCGCCGAAGCAATCTTTTTTTTGTGGATTGAAATTGCCTTTTTACCTCTTCTACAGAGTAACAATTTTCTTGACCAGACACATTAGCCGAGGTTGTTGTGATTGGCTTGTTAAACTTTTTTACTAATTCTAAAGCAATTCTGTTATTTGGCTGCCTAATACCTAAGCTTTTCGTCCCTGCTGAAAGTAAATGCCAAGATCTATCACGAGATTTTAAGGGTAATACCAAAGTTAAAGACCCTGGCCAAAATTTCTCCATTAACACTTCAGCCGTCTTATTAACCCTTACTATTTTTTTCAGCCAAATACTCTCATGATAAGGATCGTGAGAGCGTTTGTATGGAACAATAATATGAATTGGATTTTTAAAATTTCGCGCTTTGAGTTGGTATAATTTTTTAACAGCTTTTAAATTTGTCGCATCCACAGCCAAACCATAAGACGTGTCTGTGGGATATGCCACAACACCACCCTTTTTCAAAATTTTTACTGCCTCGTCTATTGTCGTTCGAACTCGTCGAGAACTTACCATTTACCCCATTCTCCTTTAATTAATTTTTTCTTTTTTGTCGAAGATCAATAAATTTATTCGAACTCTAAATATAATGGTAAATGATCGGAAACCACATCTGGAAGAACCTTAAAATCCTTAACTTCAACTTCGGGCGAAACAAAACAATAATCAGCAAATTTTGGATGTTCTTTTGGATAATAGTGACTTCGAGTGGAAGTAATGCTATATTCTTTGATTAGGTTTTTCAAACCGCTGTCCTCCAGCATTTTTATACTTTCAGTGTCTGGTAAAAGATTAAAGTCCCCGCAAATTATTTTTGAACGATTATACTTTTCTAAAAACTCTAAAATCTTTTTTGATTGCTCAAATCTTATAGGATTATCTCTCTTCCCATCATGTGTCCAAAAACCGTGAAGATTACATATAAGAAAGTTCTTCTTGTCTTTGTCTGCAAATTCTATGTATTCCATATTAACCGGGTAAGAGTCAAGATTGTCAGACATCCAAGAATTTTTTGAACCGTAAAGAAAAGTATCCCCCTCTTTTTCTAATGTAATTGACTTTCTCACAAAAACTGCATTACTTTCTTCATTGTCTTGCCTCGAATGAATATAAGAATTAAAATCTGGAAGTAAATTTTTAATTTCTGAATAGCAATTAGTCCGAGCTTCTTTTTGAATTCTGCTTGGTTTGCTTGGATCATTATCAAAGACTTCCTGTAAACAAAAAACATCCACATCCCGAGAGTGCTTTATCACAAACTCCTTAAGTGGCTCATACACCCTTCCACCCCAAATATTCAAACTAATCAGTTTCATTATTTTACTACGTCTCTACTTCACTCGAGATGACGCTATCGCGTCACAAAATTAATTAATTTATCCGGCACAATTATTACTTTGACAATTTCTTTGCCTTCCAGGTGTTTCTTGACTTTTTCATCACGAAGCGCTGCTGCTTTGACATCACCCTCTTTTGCTCCAGCATCCATAACAATCGTCCCACGAAGACGTCCTAAAATCTGCACGGCAATTACGACTGTATCGTCTTTAGTTTTCTTTGGATCAAACTTCGGCCAATCAGCTAGATGAATTGATTCTTTGTTTCCTAAATCGTGCCATAACTCTTCTGTGATATGCGGGGCAAACGGTGCAAGAAGCTTAAGAAAAGTTTCCCAATCTTGTTTGCTCAAATTCTCATTTTTATTCAAAAACTCCATAAATGCGGCAATTGCAGTATTAAATTTAAACTGCTCAATGTCTTCTGTAACTTTCTTGATAAGTTTATGGATATTATTACCATCTCGGACGTAGTGAGATATCCCTTCAGATTCATTTAAAAGCGACTTCTCGTCATACTCGAAGTGGTGATTAAATAATTGCTTTCCCACTCTATCCAAAAACCTCCGCACGCCAATTATACTTTTTGTATCCCACGGCTTAGCATCTTCCAATGGCCCCATAAACATTTCGTACATACGAAACACATCAGCCCCAAACTCAGCGATTACCTCATCAGGGTTAATCACATTGCCTCGTGACTTGCTCATTTTTTCTCCATCTGGACCTAAAATTAAGCCTTGATTACGTAACTTAATAAAAGGTTCGGAAAAGCAGAGATACCCAAGATCAAATAAAGCTTTATTAAAGAAACGCGCATAAAGCAAATGCATAACCGCATGCTCTGCTCCACCGACATATAAATCGACCGGTAACCAAGTGGAAATCTCTTTTTTACCGGCAAATTCTTTTTTATTAAAAGGATCAGTAAAGCGGAAAAAATACCAAGAAGAATCCACAAAAGTATCCATAGTATCCGCATCGCGTTTCGCAAGTCCGCCGCATTTCGGACATTTAATATTCTTATTAAATTCTTTTGAACGAGTTAAGGGCGACTCACCAGTTGGTTTAAAATCCACATCAGTTGGCAGTAAAACGGGCAGATCTTTCTCGGCAACTACCTGCATACCGCATTGATCGCAATAAACAATTGGGATTGGCGCTCCCCAATATCGCTGGCGGGAAACCAGCCAGTCCCGAAGCTTATATTGGACTTTAAGCTTACCAAATTCTTCTGTCATTTTTGAAATCGCTTTATCCGATTTCAAACCATTAAACTTCCCCGAGTTAATAATTTTCCCTTCACCGACAAATAATTCCGGTTCTTCATTGCCACCCCGGGCATGATCCGGGGTCTTTTTAGGATTGGATCCCGCATCAAGTGCGGGATGGTTCAGAGGCTGAACCACTTGCTTGATTGGCAATTTATATTTTTTCGCAAACTCAAAGTCGCGCTCATCATGCGCTGGCACTGCCATAATCGCGCCTGTGCCATAATTCATAATTACATAATCAGCAATCCAAATTGGAATGTGTTCTTTTGTCGCAGGGTTTATTGCAAAAGCTCCTGTAAATACCCCTGTTTTTTCTTTTTCCAATGCAGTGCGCTGCAGCTCTGTTTTTTCTTTTGCTTTAATTACGTAATTAATTACGTAATTCTTCTGCTCGAGCATTGTAATTTGCTCTACTAATGGATGCTCGGGTGCGAGCACTATATACGTAGCGCCAAAAATCGTATCCGGCCGTGTAGTAAAAACTTTTATACTCAGCTCAATATCACCAAGAAGCTCTGGAAATTCTATCATTCCAGCCTTGCGATTTAGATGACCTTTGCCTGGCATAAACTTAAATATTGCATTCGGTAAGTTCTGTCTATAAAAATCGATAGACTCTAGCGGAATGTAAGGGTCGTTATCAGAATAATAAATGATAATCTTCCCTACTAAATCTGAGATTTTTTTCCAATCAAACTTGATTTCTGTAAAACTTTTTACCGCGTTCCAATCGCCTTGAGGATAAAGTTCTTGTAAAGTCTGCCATTTCTGTTTTGGATTGACTGGTGCGACTAAAATCAATTTATGGACTTTTTTGCCCATAGTCTGAACTAAATTCAATGCCGCCGCGCAACCCAAACTATGCCCTACTATCACTGAATTTCCTTTAAACTCGCCGGCAAGTACCTCATTCCACTCGCTAATAATTGGGTGGTCCGCCTTTGGTAGTAGCGGCACAGAAACAGCCCAGTTATTTTTTTCTAATTCAGCCTTCAACCAAGGTTTCCAATTCTCATTGACATGACCATTTAAGCCATGAATCAACAAGGCATTTTTTGTTGTCATCCCGGACTTGATCCGGGATCCAGTCTCTTGATTCTGGATTCCCGCCTTCGCGGGAATGACAATGGGGAAAACTATTTCTGCGCCCTCACTCTTGCCAATCCAATTTTTTTGCATTAATTTAATCGGTTCCGGCCAATCTAGTTTTTCCATATCCTCAAGCAAGCGATCTGCATAATCAGTAATCTTAAAAAACCACTGCGATAGCATTTTTTGGATCACTATTGTTCCACATCGTTCACATTCCCCGCTAATCACCTGTTCATTTGCCAAAACAGTTTGACATGACGGACACCAATTCACAGACGCTTCTTTCTTATAAGCTAATCCTTTTTCGTATAATTTAATAAACAGCCATTGAGTCCATTTATAATAACTCGGATCAGAGGTGGTAATTTCTCGCGACCAGTCATAAGACAAACCTAAGGATTTAATCTGCTCGCGAAATCTAACAATATTTTTTTTGGTTGATTCGTCTGGATGCACCTTGGCTTTGATAGCGTAATTTTCTGCAGGCAAACCAAAAGCGTCCTAACCCATTGGGTGTAAAACATCAAATCCGTTCATTCGTAAAAATCTTGAGTAAATATCAGTGGCTGTATACCCTTCAGGATGCCCTACATGCAAACCTGCACCAGAAGGATATGGAAACATATCTAAAATGTATCGCTTTTTAGAAAAGTTTGGTTTGGAAGGAGTTTTATAGATTTCGTCTTTGTCCCATCTGTCCTGCCATTTTTTTTCCATTGATTTATGATCGTATTTTTCTGACATATCCTATAATTTAAATTCTTTCATAATTTTTTTGTGTAAAACGGGATTGGCTGCAACAATGCTCGGCGAATCCCACAGAAACGACCGATTTTTAAAATCTGTTACTTTTGCTCCTGCTTCTTTCATAATTAAAGCGCCCGCAGCATAATCCCATGGATAAATACCTTTGATAAATATTGCATCATATCTCCCGCAGGCCAAAAAACACAAACTCATCGCTGCTGCTCCTCCAGAAGTACGAGGCACTAATTTATATTTTACTATATTTTTATATAATTGAAGCTTTTCCGTTCTTGTGGTGTTGGTTAGGTGCATGAGTTGATAAATATCTAGTTGGTCTAATTTTTTTTTCTGAGAAATGCTTATCTTTTTACCATTCAAAAAAGCGCCCTTCCCTTTTTCTGCAAAGAACATTTCTTTGCTCATAGGAGCGTATATTACCCCCATTTTTATATCATTATCGCTAACAAAAGCTATTGATACACAAAAGCCAGGAATATTATTAATAAAAGCACTTGTACCATCAAGAGGGTCAATTACCCAAAAGTCTTTCTCCTTTTTCGAATACCCTCCTTCCTCTGCAACAATTCCATGATTTGGATACTTTTTCCTAATCTTTTCAGTTATGTATTTCTCTGAAATCAAATCGTATTGGGTCTGTAAATCCCATGACGCTAATTTACTAGTAATTCTTAATTTCTTTCCAAAACCATCTTTCAGAATTTTTCCAGCACCTAATGCTAAATTTTTTACAAATTTATCCATATTATTTTTTTATTCCATAAACATTTAAAGCGTTTTGGAAAAGCTGATTTTCTACTTCTCCAGTATCCATATATTTCAATTCTGCAATTTTCATAACCACATATTTTACATATGACGGCTCGTTTCTTTTTCCTCGATACGGGGGCGGTGCTAGATATGGTGCATCGGTTTCTGACAAAATCTTATCAAGTGGCGTATTTTTACAAACTTCCGCCAGCCTTCCAGTCTTATCAAAAGTTAATATCCCATTCAGAGCAATATAATACCCAAGATCCAAGAATTTCTTTGCTGTATCCCAGTCGTGCGTAAACGAATGAATAATTGCACGTAATCCTTGATATTCTTTTTTCAAAATCTCTAATAAATCTTCATATGCGTCCCGGCAGTGCACAACTAAAGCTAAATTGTGTTTCTTGGCAAAATGGATTTGTTTGATAAATTCTTCTTTTTGCTTTCTAATTACTTGTTCCTTATTACTATCCTCTAATCTATAATATTCTAATCCACACTCGCCGACTCCAACGACCTTGTCTGACAATAAAGATTCAAAATACTTTTCATCAAAACTCTCTTTTCTCGATTCAAAATGCGATTCTTCTTCATCCACCATATGCTGAAAAGTATGCAAAGGATGCAAGCCGATTGTCGCGTAAACACCTTCTTTGTATTTTTCAGCCAGTTCCACGGTTGCTTCTGAAGTGTTGCTTTGCGTTCCGACATTTACCATCCAGGTTCCGCTATTCAAAGACCTCTTAATGACATCTTCCTGGTCTTCTTTAAAAGAGTCAAAATTTACATGTGTATGTGTATCAAAATACATAGTATTTTAACTTATAATACGGTAAAGTATTTTAATTTTTTACAGAACTTCTTTTTTTATATTTTTTATATACTGATATTGTCGCTTTTGCAACGCCTCCCCACACATCTCTGGCGGCTTTAGCCTGCCCTCTATTAAAAATTCTTTTTCTGTTTGTCATCTTTTTATTATCAAACTTCTTCAGCCTTTCCAAAACAATATTATACCCTTGTCCAAATGCCTCTCGCCAATTTTGGATTTTTGATATAGTTGCCTCGCTTATGTTTAACGACTTCCTAATCTCTTCATACTTATATCCTTCATCTAGTAATCTTACAACCTCAAGACGTTTCGCCAACATTTGAATTTCGGTATGGGTTAAAATATCATGCAAAAAACTCCTTACTTCACTTTTATTTTCTAATAGAGTGACAGCTTTCCATAATTGATCTGTCAATTCTTGAGTTTTTTTCTCTGATAATTTTTTAAAAGATATTTTAGTCATACTTATAATACGGTAAAGTATTTTAAGTTAATAATAACTCTAAAATAATACTTATTCAAATTTGGGAAACAAGGGTTGTTCTGGCTTAGTAATCCTTTCTGATTCCAAAGTCTTTCTGATAATATTACAAGTCTCTGGCATGACCGGAGATAATCTGAAAGACACCTCATATAAAAGTGCACAAAGGCTGATTAACAATTCTTTGACTTTCTGCGGTTCTGTTTTAAACAGCTCCCAAGGCTTAGATTTATCAATTAACCCATCAGCCCAAGCTATTGCTTCCCAAGCAGTAGTCAGCCCTTGAGAAAAATTTAAAGAATAAAAAGCTTCACTAACCTGCGATAAATCTTTTGGAGACTTGTTTAGTTCGGCTTCCAAATTCCCTTCAAAAAACTTTTCCACCATATTGGTCACCCGTGAAAAGAAATTTCCCAAACCGTTAGCTAAATCCGAATTATATCGAGATTTCAATTTTTCCTCACTCACGTCTCCATCCTGACCGAAAGGCACTTCGCGCAATAAATAGTACCTCACAACATCTGGTCCGTATTTTTGTGCCCACTCAACTGGATCTATGACATTTCCCAAAGTCTTGCTCATTTTCTGCCCAGCAATGGTAAAAAAACCGTGAATAAAAAGCACGCGAGGCAGAGGTATGCCCAAAGACAGAAGCATAGCTGGCCAAATAGTCGCGTGCACCCGCAAGATATCCTTACTCATTAGTTGCACATCAGCCGGCCAATAATCAGATTTTATTTTTTCTCCCCCATCCCAATCAATTCCGGTTAAATAATTTAGAAAAGCATCTGCCCAAACATAAACTGTATGACTTGGATCCCAAGGAATTGGAATGCCCCAAGAAACGTTTTTGCGGGAAAACGACACGTCCTGCAACCCCTCATTCTTATAAAAACTTAAAATTTCATTTTTCCGCTGGAAAGGCAATATCTGAAATTCATCTGATTCAATTTTTTCCTGTAATATCTTTTGATATTTGGAAAGTTTAAACATGTAAGTTTCTTCTGACATCTTCTCTGGAACTGTTTTATGGTCTGGACATTTTCCATCAACCAAATCACGTTCTGTCTTGAATTGCTCACACCCCTTGCAATACATTCCCTCGTATGACCCCAGATATACATCTCCGGTTTCTTTCATTCTCTCCAAAGCCTTCTGTACGGCTTTGACATGATTCTCATCTGTGGTTCGAATAAAACGATCAGGAACAACATTCATCATGTCCCAAGCCATAGAAAATTTTGCTGAAATTTCATCAACAAACTGTTGTGGTGTTTTATTAGCATTTTTTGCAGCCGTCTCAATCTTAGACCCATGCTCATCAGTACCGGTTAAAAAAAAGGTATTATGCCCGATTTGCCGATGCAACCGCGCCAAAACATCTGCCGCAATCGTGGTATAAGCATGCCCAATATGCGGCTTGTCGTTCACATAATAGATAGGGGTTGTAATATAAAATTTATTATCCATAAAGAACTAAAGTAAATAATTCTGAGTCCTGCCCCGTAGTGATGCAAAGCATCTACTACTGGGGTCGTTTACATAATAAATAGGCGTTGTAATATAAAATTTATTGTCCATAAACTTAAATATTTTGTTTGGTCTGTATAATTAAAAGGCCTTTTAGGCCTTTTAATTATACCATATTTAGATAAATTTGTAAGCTAAACTTCTTCTTCCTGTTCCTGGGGATTTTCCCACAGATCATTTAAGAACACCGAGACCCCGCTAATTATCGGCACAGCGATTAAAGCCCCAACTATTCCAGCCATGGTTCCACCGACTAATATTCCTAAAATTACCAAAACGGGGTTTAACCCTACGCTTTTACTCATAACCACCGGAACGATTATATGATTCTCAAGTTGCTGGACGACAACATATAGAATTATCACTCCGATCGCTAGAGCGGGGTTTTGTAAAAAAGCAAAGAAAACAGCAGGGATTGCAGCAATGAACGGACCGATATAAGGAACTACTTCAAGTAAACCCGCGATCAAAGCCAGAGCCAAAGCGAAATCTACCCGTAAAATCGATAGCCCTATAAAAGTCAAACCAAAAATTACTGCTGATAATATAATCTGTCCTAAGACCCATGAACCCATTTTTTTCTGAATGCGATTCATGAGATTCATCGCATAAGATTGGTGCTTGAAAGGCACAAGATTCTTAATAAAGCTCTTCATGCCGTTCTCTTCTATTGTAAGATAAAAAGAAATTACTAATATTGTAATGACTGACACAAAACCCGTCACCACTCCTTTAGTAGTTTGAAAAAGTGTATTAGAAAAAGTAGCAGCTAGCGTTTTAAGATTATTTTGCACCGATTGACCTATTCCTAAATTATCCAAGGTATGCCTAAATACCCCAACTTTTTCCCTGAATGTCTCATAGAAATTACTCTTTGAAATTGCTTGAAATTCTTGCACGATTGGGGGCACTAACATGAACAGAATCAATACGATGAGTCCAACAAAAACTAAATATACTAAAAGCACGCTTAACCCTCTTGGAATACGCTTCTTCTGTAAATAATCGGCCAGCGGATCCATGGCTGAGGCGGTAATAATAGAAATTATTAGGATAAGTAAAATATCCTTGATAATAAACAAAAACCAAACAAGTAAAACAGCCACAATAAACTTAATTACCGAGGTTGTAGACAGCTCGATTGTTTCTTTTTTACCATTCATACATTTATTATAGCACTAAATTAAAAGTCAAGAAATTACTGATATTTTTTTAAGATTGCGATATTTTTGAGGTCGTCTGCAGGCGAATGCTTAGGCGTCTCAAGAATCCAATCAAGTTTTGATAATTCATCCTGCTTAAGCATTACCTTAAATCCCTCTAATCCTATTTTTCCTTTACCAATATGATCATGACGATCTAGCCGTTTACCAATATCTCCTTTCGAATCATTTACATGCACCACAGCTATCTTATCAAGCCCGATAACTTTATCAAAATTATCTAATACTTCTAGTACTGTCTTTTTTGTACGCAGATCATATCCTGAGGCAAAAGCATGACAAGAATCAAAACATATATCTAAATTATACTTTTTAATTTTTGGATGAAAAATAATTTCTGCCAATTCCTCAAAACTCCCCCCAACAACCTCATTACCAGCTCCTGCAGAAATTTCCAAATATAATTTTGTTTTCCCTTCATATCCATCTAAAATTTTATGAATTCCTGACACCACTTTTTCTATTCCTTTTTCTTTTCCAGATTCTCGATAGCTTCCAATGTGTGTGATCACAGCCCTTGCTCCTAATAAATTACCGCGTTCTAATTCCTGCCTAATTATGGATACAGAACCAAAAAAAATATTATTTTTTTCAGATGCAAGGTTTATAAAATAAGGTGCATGAATATAAAAAGTATCAAAACCGCGAATTTTCATTTCTTCTTGAAACTTTTTTTTCACGTGATTTGTAATTTCTGGAGGCGGGCCTCCCAGCGGGGACCGGGTGAAAATCTGAAAAACCTCAGCGCCGACTCTTGCCGCATTTTTCGGTGCATTATAAATTCCTCCACTTATTGATACGTGCGTTCCTATGCGCATTAAAATTTATTTATTTCTTCTACAAATTCTTTTTTGTTCTTAAACGGACCAACAGCAGCCAAGACTAAATTTTTTCTTCGCATTATATTTTTAGCAATTTTCTGCACATCCGAAACAGTCACCGCTTCAATTTCCTTAATGCTTTCTCCAGGCGTCTTAATTTTTTTTAAAAAAGCCGCTTGCCCAAGATACCAATCCAATTTTTCGTGCGTATCTTCTAAAGCTAATGCCATTTTGCCTTTTAAATACTCTTTAGCTTTTTTCAGTTCTGCCCGCGTAATACCATTTTTTTTAGTCTCTTTCAATTCTTGTAAAATTAGGCCAACCGCCCGAACAGTTGAATCAATTTTTAGACCTGCGGAAATCACAAATGCCCCAGCGTCTAAATAAGTAGTTCCCGAAGCCCCGATATAATAAGCCAGACCCTCGCGCTCACGGATTTTGATAAACAACCGAGAGCTCATCCCTCCGCCCAAAACAACAGATAAAACTTTCAAAGGAATATTTTTTTTGCTTCCCATTGGAAACGCTGGAAAACCAAGGATGATATGCGCCTGCTCGGTTTTCTTATATTCCACAGCCAGTCGGTAATCATGCTGTCTCTCTTTTGCTTTAACAAAAGCTGAGATTTTTTTTCTAGGAAGCTTAATCCAAAATTTATCTACTGATTTTTCCAATTGGGTTTGGTTGAAGTTTCCGGAAACCGCAATCAGCAGGTTGGATGGATGATAAAACCTTTTCCGGTAATTTAACACATCGTTTCTTGAAATTAATTTTATCACTTTGGCGGTTCCCGCGATATCACGCCCAAGGGGCTGGTTCGGCCACATATTTGTTTCAAAAACTGATTCCACATGCGCCTGCGGGAGATCTTTATACATATTAATTTCTTCAATAATCACGCCTTTCTCCCGCTCAATTTCCTTTTCATCAAACAGCGGATTGATAAGCATACCCGAAAGCACTTCAAAAACGAATTGCAAATGCTTCTGATCAGCACGAATATAATACTGCGTGTGTTCCTTGCCGGTGTTGGCATTAAATTCAGCTCCAATTGAGTCTATAACTTCTGAGAGTTTCTTAGCGGTTGGATATTTTTTACTGCCTTTAAAATGCAGATGTTCGATAAAATGCGACAGACCGTTTATTTTTGCCTGTTCATAGCGCGAACCGACCTTGAAAAACAAGGATACAGTCACAGATGGCGCATCAGGCAAGGGCACAGTCAAAAGCGTCAGACCGTTTGGGTAAACTTTTTTGTTATAGGTAAAATTAAGCATCTAACTTCTCCTTAAAATATCCAACTAATTCATCCACCTTAATTCTCTCTTGCTCCATAGTGTCGCGATCACGAACCGTCACAGACTTATCACCGACAGAATCGAAATCATAAGTCACGCAATAAGGCGTGCCGATTTCGTCTTGCCTGCGATAGCGTTTACCGATTGAAGCTGTTTCGTCATACTGGCACATCCAATTCTGGCGCAGTGTTTTGTAAATCTCCTGAGCAGGCATAGTCAGCTCCTCTTTGCGAGACAAGGGCAAGACCGCGATCTTAATCGGCGCAAGGGCTTTTGAAAGTTTTAAGGTCACTTCAGTTTCGTGCACAGCCCCCTCTTTACCGCTACGCGCTTCTGATTCAGTGTACGCATCTGTCAAAACCGCCAACATCAATCTATCCAATCCAAACGTCGGCTCAATAACAAAAGGAATAAATTCCTCATTCGTATTTGAGTCCTTATATTTTAGATTCACACCAGAAAGTTCTATGTGATTTTTCAAATCAAAATCTGTGCGATTAGCCAGTCCCGCCATTTCGTCCCAACCAAAAGGAAATTTATAATATGTGTCTACGGTTCGTTTCGAATAGAACGCCAACTCATCTTTAGGTAGATCAACCGTTTTAATATTTTCTTTCTTTATCCCAAGATCATTTATAAAAAAATCTTGCTGATATTTTAGCCATTCTTCAAAAGCGCCCTCATCTTCTTTGGGATTGACAAAATATTCTAGCTCCGCGATTGTAAATTCTTTAGTTCGAAAAATTAAATTTCCCGTGGTGATTTCGTTTCGAAAAGATCTGCCGATTTGGGCTATACCAAATGGGAGTTTCTGTCTCATGGTATCCAAAATCAATTTAAAATCAGTAAACATAGTCTGGGCTGTTTCCCCCCGTAAGTATGTCGTAGAGGTGCTGTCTTCGACTGTTCCAATAAAAGTTTTAAACAATAAATTAAAATTTTTCGGTTCAGTCCATTCTACAGTCTTTCCTTTATGAGATGCTTCATGATCTTTAATGTCTTCTTTTTTGTCAGAACGCAGACGCATATGACAAAATTTGCACTCAACCAATGGATCTGTAAAATTTTTGATATGACCAGAGGCTTCCCAAACTTTTGGATTCATAATGACCGGCCCGCGAATGCCAAGCATATCAGGCCTTTCGTGAACAAATTTCTTCCACCAAAGATTGCTAATGTTTCGAAATAATTCGACTCCCAACGGTCCGTAATCATAACTATTGGCTAGCCCACCGTAAATTTCGCTTCCGGGAAAAATAAAACCGCGCCTTTTACATAAAGATATTATTTTTTCCATTAAATTATCTTGTTCATTTTTCTTTGCCATAAAAATATAAAATAATAATTATAGAAACCCAGTAGTGAAGTTTGATTTTTTATCGCTGAAAGCGATCAAACTTCTACTACTGGGCCATTAGCGCGTTAGTTTCTTGTTGTTTCTTCATATTTTAATTGAATGACGCTGGATGCTTAAGATTAGCCTAAGCTGGATGCGCCACCCCTTTCTTAAGAATATAATATCACATTTTTTGGATAAAAAAAAGACCGGATAATTACTATCCGATCGACTCTACCCAAGCACGGTGTTGCCCACGGAACCCCTCTCGTTCCATCTGCTTAAGCTGTGTCGGAGTCAACAAGTGTCGCAAACGGTCCAGAGCCAGATAGGCTCGCCAGCAGAAGATTTGAGGAAATAGCCGAAGTGCTTCCTGAAGCAGGCACTCGTCAACAAGCTCGAGATGCATTTCCTCTCCAGACCCAGGATCTTCAGTGCGTGTAAATTTTAGAACCGGCTTCCCGCTCGTTGGTTCAGTCAAGAGTTCTACGATTTGGTATTTTTCTCCTGAAGTAGATAATATTGCAAGACCCTCACTGGTCGCTTGTGTACTCATGTGTTCCTCCTTCATTCCTTATTGGCTGGAACAGATTTACTACTTACGGAAATTCAACCGCGCACGGTTGTTGGGATGATCTATCACATAAGCCACAAACTCACCTTCTCCATACCCTCCTTGGCAAGAAGACAGCAACTGGCCGTTGACTTGCAACATGCCGCTTGCTGAAATTTGTGAAGATGAAACTGTCAGTGTTGCCTTGCGAAAACGCATCCAGAACGCCTGCGCGTCAAGCATCTGCGTTTGACCGGACAAGGTGGTAGCCTGCATCACTTTCCTCCTTGAGAAAACAAACTTGTCGCTAGAGACTGCTACATAACCGATAGTGCTTATATAAATTTTCAAAGTTTCCTGATGAAATAGCCTGTCTGATAGTTTCCATTAAATTCAAATAAAAATGCAGATTGTGCATGGTCGCCAAACGAATCCCTAGTGGCTCCTCGGACATAAAAAGATGGCGCAGATACGCGCGCGAATAATTCATGCAGGCATAACACTTGCAAGTGTTGTCCAAAGGACTAAAATCTTCCTTAAACTTTTCGTTCATAATATTCAAAGTCTCATAACCTACACCATCCTGTGGTTTGAGATTGACATACAGCCGTCCGTGGCGCGCCTCGCGCGTCGGGATCACACAATCAAAAGTATCACAACCAAGTCCTACCGCATGAACGATCTGATCTGGTGTGCCCACACCAAGCAAGTGCTTCGGTTTATCTTCTTCCAAATATGGAATGGTTGATTCTACAGCCTTATACATTTCATCTTCTGGCTCGCCCACTGCCACACCGCCGATTGCATAACCTGCAAATCCTAACTTCTGAACCTGCTCAGATGACTGTTTGCGTAAATCAGAATAAGTTGAGCCTTGTGTAATCCCCCACTGCTGTTGTTTGGGATTAATAGAATTTGGCACGAGTTTGAAAAATTCTGATTGCGCGCGCTTCGCCCAGTCCAAAGTCATCTTTATGGAATCTTCCGCATGTTTCTTATTAGTCGGAAAGCCTGGAAATCTATCCAAAACAAGGGCGATATCTGACCCTAGATTAATTTGAATCTGAACAGAAACTTCAGGAGATAATAAATGCGCGTTGCCATCAAGTTCGGATTGGAAAGTTACGCCAGCTTCTGTGGTGCGGACGAATTTACCAAGCGAATAAACCTGAAATCCTCCAGAGTCTGTAAAAATCGCTCCCTGCCAATTCATAAATTTATGGAGGCCACCAGCTTTGGCAATCAAAGCGTCTCCTGGGCGTTGCCAGAGATGATAAGTATTAGCAAGGAGCATTTGTGCGCCCCAAAACCATAGTTCCTCAGCCGCAATTGATTTCACAGCTCCTTTCGTGCCGATAGGCAAAAACGCCGGGGTTCTCACGTCCCCGTGTCCAGTTTTGATTACCCCAGTTCTCGCTTTTGTCTCTTTGTCTTTGTGAATTATCTTAAACATAATTAAATTACTATTATTTTGTCATTTTTTTAAAAATTAGCAATAACAACTTAGCTACAGAGTAATTATCAAACGTGGATTATATTTTTTACATATGTTATTTTTATAATCCATTGTTAAAATATTATAATTTAAATTTTTTGACTATTAACCTATCATTTCGGAAACGTTCTGTAATTAAAATATGAACGTATTCTTCTATCTCTAATTCTTCTGATAATCTACTAACTTCTTTTTCACAGGGAAATGGAATAATAAAAACACTTCGTTGAAAATGAAAAAACCCTAATTGCTTTAATTTAGCTCGAAAAATATGACTTGAAGATAATTTCTCATTAGGAATATCAAAACTGATTACCCTCCATTTATTATCCCATGGCACTTTCTTAATACTTAATTCATTTAATATAAAATGCCTTTTTAGAAATATTTTACCCAATTTTGTTAATACAACCTTTTTGTTTTTATATGCAATGAACTTTCGACGTTTTATATATTTTACCGCATTTCTAAGTTGCATATCTGAATAAGATTTTCTAAAACGCTTTTTTAAGTACGCCTTTAGGATTAAATAAGGAAAGGTTGGAGAAAGCATAGAAACCGCTAAAATCAGCACTCCTAATCCACAGACTTTAAGAACTTTGAGTGTGATTTCTTGATTTTTTAATTTAGCCATATATTTATTATTTAGATTTGTTAGAAAATAGATAGATTATATTTTTCACATATGTTATTTTTATAATCCATGACGATATAATTCATTCTAACATATTTTATATTTTTTACAATTGAACACTTACAATTCTACAATAACAATCTGGCGATTACATTTTCGGAATAAAAAACGGCCAGAGCATACAACTCTGCCGTCAAACTCTCCAAACGTCCTCCTGCTAGATTGTGCCGTCGTGCATCTGTGGCAGATCAGGCTTGGAAATCCTCACACAGGTGTCGCCCACTGCCTGTGTAAATCGGAACATCTCTTCAGCAATCATCTCTTCAGCAATCATCTCTTCATGGCGAGCTGTGTGATCAAAGGCCACACACATCAGACGATGGCGGAACATCATCGAGGGTCCGTTCATGAGCTCCAGCTCATTCAGAACCGCGTTGTAGTCCGCAGGCGACGTGACCACGAGCACATGCTCGAAATTCTTGGCAGCCGCTCGGATCATCGACGGTCCACCAATGTCGATATTCTCGATCAGGTCGTCGAACGTCTTGGTCGGGTCATTGGCAGTCGCCCCGAATGGGTACAAGTTGACTGCCACGATCTCGATGGGCTGGATGCCGTACGCGTCCATGGCTGTCCTATCGCTGAGGTTATCCGGACGACAGAGAATGCCGCCCATGATGACGGGATGCATGGTCTTGACGCGTCCACCCATCATTTCCGGCGACTTTGTCACGGCCTGAACGTGGATGACAGGGACGCCCGCTTTATCCAAAACCTTGGCTGTTCCACCAGTTGAGATAATATCAAACCCGAACTCAACCAGCGTTTGAGCAAATTCAACGATTCCAGTCTTGTCCCACACACTCAAAAGAGCCTGTCTTCTCATCGCTTCCTCCTCGGAAAAACAACACCAAAATTGACGTGATGATAGTTTATCAAAATTACCTTTACTTGTCGACAAATCCCGGTCAGGTTCCGGTGAGAACCACGTAATATATATCACGTAACATAAAACACATAAAAAAGGCAATAAATATAAGGTGTTTAGCGACACCAAAAAAATATAATAAAACAAAAAATTACGTATACACATACGTAATTTAACAGCAATATAAATTTTCTAATCTATTCCATTCTCTTTTTTATAGCCAAAATCTCATCAATTTCTGAAAGCTGGATTTCCCGTAACGCCCAAATATTTCGATAATCCAGTTGATCAGGATCTATATCGCCTGTATCGAATCCCTCAATGTGTTGAAGGGCATGCATATACATATGAGTTCTGGTTTCATTATCAGCGTTTGGCTCAAGGAAAATTCCTACTTGATTTGCGTCAATTCCTTCTAGTTCTTTCTGGGCTTCCTGTACCAAAACAGTGGTTTTATTACCCGGTACTTGCTGTTCTAAGGATTGCTGATAACTAGAGTCTGGTTCATCATCTCTCTTTACAGCCTGACCATCTTTTCGCTTCAGCCAGTCTGCATAAAACTGCTTGTGAAATTCTATATCATGCTGGTTTTGAAATATCCCTCTCTTGTCTGTATGAATTCCCAAAGCCCGCAGGGCTTCTAAGTGCTTTGATGCGTCTATGACAACGATAGCCTCATCATTTTCTCTAATAACCTCTTCCACGCGTTGCTGAAAAGTCTGTTCAGACGAATTTTTCTTAGACTCTTCTAGCAGTCTTAAAATTTCAGTCTTGGCTGCATGTGCCAAACGAGACATTTGTTCTGAAGAAACTTCTTGATAAGCTAACGCCGCTTCTCCTACTCTTTCATGATCAGAATCATCGCCAATTAAACCATCTCCGTGCTCCTCAACAACCGCGTCAATTCCCTGCTCAAACTTGTCAGCTGCCTGTTCTAAGTCAGTATTAGGATCTTTTGATTGTGTCTCTGTTTCAACCATATTTATTCTTTAGCAAACCTTGGGTTACCGCGATGGTTATTAAACCTACCACCGCTCGAATGTCCGCCGCCGGAGTATCCACCTCCTCTGAAGTTATCTCTTGGTCTTTCGTCTATAGTCCCGCCTTCAGGACGAGGCATCAAAACTTTCTTGGAAAGATTTAAGCGACCCATCTGGTCAATTTCCACGATTTTCACTTTGATCACATCGCCGATCCGCACTTCATCTTCAACTTTGCCCACATGCTTCCAAGCAAGTTCAGAAATATGAACTAAACCTTCGTGCCCTGGAGTCAGTTCCACAAACGCTCCAAAATCCATGATGCGCGTGACCTTGCCTTCAAACTCTTCTCCAACTTTAAATTCATGGATAATGTTTTCGATCCAATCAAGAGCTTTCTTGGAGGCTTCAGCGTTATTTGATGTAACCATGACAAGACCGGAATCTTCAATATCAATTTTCACCCCAGTTTCAGCAATAATTTTATTAATCACCTTTCCGCCTGTACCAATAACTTCGCGGATTCTTTCTGGATTAATTTGCAAGGTTGTGATTCGTGGAGCCAAAGGAGACATATCTGCTCTTGGCTGAGCAAGCGTTTCTTTCATTACAGACAAAATATGCATTCGTCCTTCTCTGGCTTGCGCTAAAGCTTTTTCTAAAATCTCCACAGTTAAACCTTTAGTCTTGATATCAAGCTGGAGCGCCGTAATTCCCTTTTCTGATCCAGTGACTTTAAAGTCCATATCACCATAATGATCTTCCATGCCTTGGATATCAGTAAGGACTTTAAATTTACCTGTAGTAGTATCTAAAATAAGCCCCATTGCCACGCCGCCGATCATTGCCTCAATAGGAACTCCCGCATCCATTAAAGCCAACGTTGAACCACAGGTGGAAGCCATAGAAGTGGAGCCGTTGGAGGACAGTACTTCTGAAACTAAACGTAATGTATATGGAAACTTTTCTTTTTCAGGCACAACTACTTCTACCGCGCGTTCAGCAAGTGCGCCATGCCCAATCTCTCGTCTGCCTGGACCGCGAATCGGTGCAACCTCTCCTACTGAAAAGCCTGGAAAATTATAATGGTGCATATATCGCTTGGTAGTTTCTTCAAAATCTTCCATGCCATCCAAAATTTGCGCATCGCCTTGCGAGCCTAATGTAACAGTGGTTAGCACTTGGGTTTCACCGCGATTGAAAAGAGCGGATCCGTGCGTGCGTGGTAATACTCCGACTTTGCATGACACTGGTCGGGTCTTATCAAGCGGCCGTAAATCCGCGCGCCTATCTTTTTCCAATATATTTGTTCTGACGACTTTCTGAATAACCTTTTCCAAAGCCAGTTCTGTATGAGATTTGGCGCTTAAGCCTTCAATATTTTTGAACGCTTCTGTTGTATGCTTGTGAATTTCTTCTATCAAACTAGCCAATTGTTTTTCCCGTTGATCTTTTGGGAAATCACCGATAAGTGCAGCTTCAATCTTTCCATAAAATTTCGTATCCACTTCTGCCAAAACTCTTTCATCAGGGAGTAAATATGTAACTTGGGCTTTTTCTATGCCAACTTGTGACTGCAAGTCTTTCTGCAACTTTATAAGGTTGCCGAGCTCTGGCATAGCAAGCTTAATAGCAGCCAGCATGTCTTCTTCTGTAATTTGTTTAGCGCCCGATTCCACCATCATGATATGTTCGCCTGTTCCAGAAACCACAATATCCAAATCTCCGCTTTTGCGATCTTCATAAGATGGGTTGATGATAAATTGATTATTCAATCGTCCGACGCGCACAGCAGCCACTGGTCCGTCAAATGGAATATCGGAAATTAGTAATGCGGCAGAAGCGGCATTAATCGCCAAAGTATCTGGGTCATTGACTTCATCCACCGAAAAAATTGTAGCCACGACTTGAACGTCGTTGCGCATACCTTCTGGGAACAGCGGACGAATAGTCCGGTCAATCAAACGACCAGAAAGAACCGCTTCGTCTGTAGCGCGTCCTTCACGCTTGATAAACCTTGAACCTTTAATTTTCCCCGCAGCATAAAGCCTTTCTTCGTAATCCACGAGCAATGGAAAATAATCCATGCCTTCTCGTACGGTCTTGCTCATTACTGCGGTTGCCAAAACAACCGTGTCCCCCAATCGGGCTAGCACGGCTCCGTTTGTCTGTTGAGCCAACAATCCAGTTTCCAAGGAAATGCCTTTCCCTGAAAGCGTTGACTCGATTTTTCCTGATTTCATTTAAATTGTCCTTTTTGTTTCCGTTTTTTGAGCTTGAACGATCAGAAGTTATACCAGGTGGCGATCCGTTCCATAATGGACAATTACCATCTCGTATGACCTCTGTTGGTCGTACTCATCAACGGAAAATTAATTTTTAATTGTACCTATATAGTACGTAGTGAGAAGCGGTTAATAAAATCAAATTACTAACCGCTTCTCACTCACAACTATTTATTAAGCTTTAATTTATCAGTCAATTTTTCCCATCGCTTCTCGTCTTCAACTTTTAGATAGCGAAGCAGTCTTCTTCGGTTTCCGACCATCTTAAGTAGTCCTCTTCGGCTATGATTGTCTTTTTTGTGAATTTTTAAGTGCTCGGAGACTTTGTCAATCTCAACTGTTAATATGGCAATCTGTACTTCTGGACTGCCAGTATCTTCTTTATGAACTTGAAACTTTTTAATCACTTGCTCTTTTTCCTTAGGAGTAAGCATAAATATATCTTCCTTTCTTGCCTGCACACCAAAACTTTGGTGGGAGCGCGGTCACGAATTAGCCAGATAAAAACCAATCGTCTAGCCGAAATAATTGGCAATTAATTACTATTTATTAATTATACTAAAAAATCAAGTTTTTTGCAAACGATATTTTATCGAATTTGCATATCGTGTGAGCCGTTTTCTTTTAGTCCTGTTGGTGTAACTTGCACAAATTTTGCTTTTTTATGAAATTCTAAAATATTATGAGCGCCCGAATAGGATAAGCCAGATCGCAATCCGCCAGAAAACTCAGTTATTACCGACTGAACACTGCCTTTATAGGAGATTAGACCATTTACCCCTTCGGCTACATAATTTTTTCTTTCTACAGTTTTATCCGTTCTTTGTAAATTCGCAGCCAGTGATGCCATACCTCGATAAGGTTTATATTTTTTTCCGTTGATTATGATAATTTTTCCCGGAGTCTCATCACAGCCGGCAAATATATTCCCAGACATTATCGCGTGCGCCCCCGCGCCAATGGCTTTAACCACATCCGCAGGAATTTTCATTCCAGCATCAGCAACAATTGGAATTTTATATTTTCTTGCGGCTTTTGCGCTTTCCATTATTGCGGTAATTTGCGGGACTCCTGTACCCGAAACCAACCTAGTAATACAAGCTGAACCAGCGCCAATACCTACCTTAATTATATCTGCGCCTTTTTTGCATAAAAATTCGACCCCGTCTGCAGTCGCAACCGTTCCTGCAATAATAGGTATTCTAGTCATTTTTCGCAACGCGCCTAACATATCACCTGCCATTTTTGAATGCGCATGGGCAATATCCAACGAAATCACATCTACCCCGATTTTAATTAATGCTTTAGCTCGTTCCAACTCTCCCGACTTTACTCCAATTGCCGCCCCTACTTTTAACTTCTTCTTTTTTACTTTTTCTACCTCCCTTATCTCCTCTTGAATCGTTAAAAATCGGTGAATAATCCCTAAACCGCCTAGTTTTGCCATAGCGATTGCCATTTTAGACTCAGTCACAGTATCCATATTGGCCGAAATAAACGGAATATCTAATACTAAATTTTTATGCAATTTCGCGCTAATATCAACATTGCTCCTGTGCTGAATGTCAGAATACTGAGGAACTAGCAACACATCATCAAAAGTTAAGGCTGTTTGGAATTGTTTTAGCATAATTTTTGGTTTATTAATTACCCCCAATTACTAATGATACCCAAAGATTACTCTCCTGCCAAGTGCTTTATTTCTTGCTATACTATAGTCGTACATCCTAAATTGTTGCGACATAGTAAGGATAAAAAATCCCTCTCCTATCAGGAGAGGGATTAAGGGAGAGGTCTATGAAATTAAATAATAAATTACTACATAATTCAAAACTCCTTCGCAAACAACAAACCCCTTGGGAATCAAGACTCTGGTATTTCCTTCGTGGCAAAAGATTCTTAAATTATAAATTTAAACGTCAGTATATTATTGGTGAATTTATAGTTGACTTCTGTTGTTTTAAAGAAAAATTAATTATTGAACTTGATGGTAGTCAACATAACGATTTACTACTTCAAAAAGATACTATACGAGATTCTGCGCTAAGAAAATTGGGATATAAAAAACTTAGATTTTGGAACAATGAAATTGATGAAAATATTGAAGGTGTACTAGAAAAAATTCTTAATCACCTCTCTCCCATCCTCTCTCCTGGAAGGAGAGAGGAAAAAAATATATGAACGATCAAACTAAAGCTAAAACTAAAATTCATAAACTCATCGTTGATTTCTTGGAATATCTAGAAGTCGAGCGTAATCGCTCCAAATTAACCTTGCGTAATTACAATCTCTACCTTAATCGGTTTGCGGATTTTTGTGTTAAACGAGACGTAGATGACCCTAAAAATATTGATGCAGAACTGATGAGAGGTTTTCGTCTTTATCTGAACCGTTTAGAGACAAATGCAAAAAATCTTAAAATTATTACGCAAAATTACTATCTGGTTGCGCTACGCAGTTTTCTCAAATATCTTTCCCGAAGAGATATTAAATCCTTAGCTGCGGAAAAAATTGAGCTGCCTAAGAAACCTTCTCGCACTGTTGATTTCTTGGAAATCGAAGATGTTAGGCGTTTGATTGACGCGACCAGTCAAGAGGAAAACGACCTTACCCGTCTTCGCGATAAGGCGATATTTGAAATGCTTTTTTCCACAGGACTTCGCATATCAGAATTGACTTCCCTTAAAACAGATTCTCTTAATTTAAAAAAAAGAGAATTTACAGTTAGGGGTAAGGGTGATAAACTTCGCCTAGTTTTCATGTCAGAAAGTTGCGTTGTAAACTTGAAAAAATATTTGGACGCGCGAGAGGATAATAGTAAGGCTTTATTTGTCAGACACGACCATAAAGAATCCGTGGAAAAACAAATTGAATCATTTGGAAAAAATTTAACCGGACTAACCCCGCGATCTATCCAACGTATTATAAAAAAATATGCCCGGCTTGCTGGAATTATAAAAAAAATTACCCCACATACCTTGCGGCATAGTTTTGCCACTGATCTGCTCGCAAACGGTGCAGATATCAGAAGCGTGCAAGAACTTTTAGGTCATGCTTCGATTTCTACCACGCAAATTTACACTCATATCACTAATAAAAGACTGCGCGACATCTACGAGAAATTTCACGACCAACAATAGCATGATAAAAACAAAAAAACGATAATCCTGTATTATCGTTTTTTTTGTTTGACTATTTTCCCCTCTGGCATATACTAAAAGTATCAAGGAGGAAGCCTATGGCGTTTAACCTAAAAAACAAGCTAGGATTTGCCAAAGACACAGCCATGCTTCCAGTTGACCTTACTTGGTTCGTGGTTGGCGCAGCTGCGATCATATTACCAACCTTAGTCATTGCTGGCTACGTCTTCCTCAAAGATCGTAAAAACCCCTTCTACCGCATCGAAAACCCATTCCCCCCAGACGAGAAAGGACACGACGATGAGACGTCTGAGCTTGGTTTGGAAAATCCCGTGGTGGATACTAAAGCTCACAGCGGCATTTGTTCTGCTTCTGGCGCTGATCGTTCCATTGGTTAGTTTGCTTGGAATAGTCTACGCAAGTTATATTTACGATCAGTACATCAAACAGGATCATGCTTACCAGCCGCGGCGCGGCAAGTTCACAAGTGGCGAAAAAAAACGCCTACATTACATTCCGAGAATGTAAAAAAACAGAGACGATATCTTGTGTCCCTGTCTTTTTTTTGTTTACTTTAAACATCGTGTTGTTGCGTAAACAACAAGTAGAGATAAAACAATCCGCGAAGCCTCTGACGTAAACGGATAATAGCATTCTTCTAATAGTTTATTTTAGCAACGACGAAACTCTTTACTGAAAAAATAAATAATAATATTTTATTCCTCACTTGCCACTTGTTGACGCCACATAGCAGCATATAATCCGCCTTCTTTAATCAACCTTCCATGTGTTCCTGATTCAACAATTTTGCCTTTTTCCAAAACATAAATTTTATCCGCATGCATCACAGTTGATAATCTATGCGCAATCAAAATATTTATAAGCTCTTTATGCTCCTTCTCAATGACTTTTATCGTATTTGTAATCTGCTCTTCTGTTAAAGAATCAAGACTTGAAGTTGCTTCGTCAAAAATCAACAAACTCGGCTCTCGAAGCAATGCCCGAGCAATAGACAATCTTTGTCTTTCTCCGCCAGAAAGCTTGAGTCCGCCTTCTCCAATTTTAGTATCCAGACCCTGACCGCCTTTTTCGAGCAAAGACTGCGCTGCGGCAGACTGCATGACTTTTATACAGTCCTCGTCAGTAGCGTTTGGGTTCGAAAAAAGCAAATTCTCCCGAATGGTTCCAGCAAATAACTGGGTTTCTTGAGCAACCAAACCAATCCTTCTCCGGTACTTATGCAAATCAATATTGTTCATATCAATCTTATCGATTTTTATACTACCTACAGTCGGTTCGTAAAGACCAATTAGTAATTTCACAATAGTGGTTTTACCTGAACCACTGGGTCCAACAAAAGCCACTGTTTCCCCGGCTTTTATATCAACATCAACTGCTTTCAAAGCTTCTGTATCAGCTGAGGTATAAAAAAAACTGACATTATTGAAAGTTATTGTATCAAACCTTTGGATGATTACCGGATTTTCTGGAATTTTCTGAGAAGGAATTTGGAATATCTCTGATAATCGTTCAAGACTTGCCCGCGCCTCCTGATAATACGCCGCGACATTACCGAGCTCTCCCAAAGGGTTAAAAATCGCGAAAGAATAAAACATTAGGGAAAAAAATTCACCTAAAGTTATGGCTTTTGTAAATATCAACCACAGCATTACAAACAACAAAAGTGAGCGAAGCCCGTTAATCATGGTGCCTTGAAAAAAACTCAAGGTCCGAATCAGTTTAATTTTTTTCAATTCCAATCTTAAAATTTCATTATTTACGTTATTTAAGCGTAAAATTTCTTGCTGTTCCAGTCCCAAACCTTTCACAAGCTCGACATTGCGCAAAGTTTCTGTAGTGGAGCCAGCCAAAGCGGCAGATTCTTCAATTATCTGTTTCTGGGCAGCTTTAATTTTCTTGCTTATCCAAAAAATAAAAGATCCTAGTGTAGGAATAATGAGTAAAAAAACCGATCCAATCATCCAATGAGCAAAAAAAGCGTAAACCAATACAAAAATAATTCCAATCAATGACAAAAACACCGTATTTATAAGGCTTGCGACAAACAACTGAGCGTCGCTTTTTGCTTTTTGTAATTTCTGTAAAAATTCACCGCTTCGCTGGTCTTCAAATACCGCATAAGGCAAAGAAAAAGAATGACTCACGCTATCTGCATACATAGTTGCCCCTAATCTTTGGGTAATCGAATTCACAAAATAATCCTGAAAATTTTTCGCAATTCTTGATACCAATGCCACGCCTATGGAAGCAAATAACAAAAACAGAACACCTTGTATAAAATCATGGCGTGGAAGCTCTTGAAATTTTGTTGCGTATCGGTCAATGATTAAACGAAAAATCTGCGGATCCAATAGAGAAAAAATCTGATTTACAGCAGCAAAGACTAACGACAAAATCAAAAGTTTTTTATAATTTTTTAAATACTTCCAGAGTAGATTCATAAGTATATAAAGTATAGCAAAAAAGTACTAATAAAACACCCTTCGATGAGTGATTCATCTCTAAAATAGAAGGGTGTTTTACAAACTATCTATTTATTGCAGATTTGATAATAGATTTTACAGTATTGATCGGGATTGAAAAACTGATATTACTCGATCCTTGAACTGTTGCTACATTAACCCCGACCACGCTACCATTAAGATCTGCCAAAGGACCGCCAGAGTTACCGGGATTTATTGCCGCATCAGTTTGAATTACCCCGCTTAACTGTTCCGTCCCCATACTCCCCGAAGCTTCTATGGTTCTGTTCAATCCAGAAATAATCCCGACCGACACGGAATTATTATATTCTCCTAAAGCATTACCGATTGCTATTACAGATTGTCCAAGTTTCAAACTATCAGAATTACCCAAACTTACTGGGGAATACGTTCCGTCAATTTTGATAATTGCTATATCATTGCTTTGATCAATATACACCACTTTCGCGGCTTTCTGCGCTCCACTTGATAATAGAACAGTGTAACTTGCGGCTGTATCATACACAACATGCTTATTAGTCAAAATATATCCGTCACTTGTTATGATAAAACCGCTACCTGCCCCGACTTTTTGATTTATAGTTCCTTTTTGCCGATAAACTGGAACCTGAAAACCAAAATCTTTGAAAAAAGGATCATTGCCAAAAGGATTTTCATATACCACTTCCAATTGCGGGACATCTTTGGATACAACAACTGAAACCACAGAAGGCGTGATTTTCTGAACCGCGACAGTCAAAAGTTCATCTTGTGATTTTTGTTTAATCACCTGGCGGTTTTGCATTTCTTGCAAAGACGTTGCATTTTTCTGCTCTGCCGTGCTGACTCCAGCCACTTGTCCTTTCAATTCTTCTATCTGCCTCTGTAAAACAGATATTTGTTCATTAACTTTTCGTTCACTATCTGTACTTTTCCCAAAATATCTCCCAGCAAACGCTCCCGCGCTAAATACGATAAGCAAAATAATTATGAGGATGCTTGCAAAAATGGATTTTTTTGACATTTTATAATCTCCTTCCTGAGGTAAATTATCTGATATAAATTAATTAAATTCGAAGCACTAAACACTAAATCCTAAACAATATCTAAATTCAAATGTTCAAATATCTAAACCTTATTTTGAGCTTTGGATTTTGGTCATTTGGATTTGTTTAGTATTTCGATATTCGATATTAGAATTTTATTTAATTCTACTTCCCTAATACTTCCCTAACCGCGTCTATCAATGGCTGATACGCATAATACTTATACAATTCCTTATCCCAATTTCTTTCACTAATATTAATAACCGGTGCTACTCCCCGGCCTTCAATCGGCTGGCCGTCATCCCCCAAAGTCAGGGAATGGACCAAAAATACGGAATATTTATTTTTCTCACTGATCTGGTTCTTGATGTCAAAAACCTTTTCTACCGTTCCCCAACCTTTAGTCTTTGTCCCGACCAAAATCCCCACATTATATTTTTTCAAAACATAGGCCATGACTTCCGCAGAGGACTGGGAATTTTCATTGATTAAAATAATAACTTTTTTATAACGAATCAGGGGCTGCATCCAACCAACCTTGGTTTTGAAATCTTGCTTTTCACCCTGATGAAAAAATTGATAAGCATACTGATCCGGACCGATAAACGGACCTAGGAAATATGGCAATCCGTCAATTAAGCCTCCAATGTTGTTGCGCAAATCAAGAATCAAAATATGCAACTGCTGTCCTGTGTCTACTTTAGACGTTACCCGATTCAATTCTTCCACCATAGTTGGTGAATATCGATCCATTTTGACATAAAAAATTTCTGGGGTTAACAAATGCGCTTCCATGGTCGGTTCAGCCCCAGTTTGATCATATAAACTTCTCGCGCTATCGTCAGTTAGTGTATCTAGCGCGTGATTTGCTTGCGCTAGTTTTTGTTGCTCTTCAGGAGATTCTGGCTTTCCAATTTCTTCGATTTTCTGTTTATACGCTTTCTGAATTTCTTCTTTACTGGCTTCCTTTGGCACACCTAAAACCTCATATTGATTCACTGCTAAATTTCTATTCTCTATCGTGTCTTTCAGGCTTTGTTCCTGCTGTTGGCTGTATAATCGGCTTCTACCGAAAGGCTGAAGATTAGCTAAAACAATATCTGAAATTTGCGCGCTAAATTGTTCTTTTTCTAAAGCAGTAGAAAAAGACTTTATTATGGAATTGAAGGTTTTTATAAACTCTTTCTTTGTTTTAGGTTTTGGTTCAGGCAATGGCTCGTTTCGAATTTTCTCTATTGCTAATGTATAAAGATTAACCAACTGCTCATCACTCACCTTGTCCCAATAATTTTCGCTGACTGTGCTAAAAATTTCTGAAATAAATAATTCATATTGTCCAGGTTTGCTAATTTTAGGTATAAAAAGTTTCCCAGTATTTGCTTGATAGGTCACTACCAAAACCGCCACGATCAAAACCACTAACCCTATAAGCTTAGGGGCAAGATATTTTTTATATTTCAATACTGAAATTAATTTATTTGATTTTTTTGTTAGTTCAATATTTTCTGTTTGAGTTTCCATAAACTTTTATTGTATAGCTTGTATTCTTCCTTTCAATACATTAGCATTAATTGGGTTGACTAGTCTAGTCTACTCATAAAATAATTTTATAGTCACCTTAATTCTTTATTCCTTCTTCTTACCTCTATCTAAATACTTTTTCCCTTTCAATCTATCAGGTAATAAATCTTCTTTCGAATACATCTCATAGCCCTTACCATAACCAACATCCTGCATTAATTTTGTAGGGGCATTAAGTAAGCTCAGAGGTATTGGAAGATTCCCAAAATCCTTTACGTCTTTTTGTGCTGCGCGCAAAGCATTATAAGCGCTGCGGTTTTTCGCCGCCTGACAAAGATAAGCCACCCCATGCGCAAGATTAATCGCACACTCTGGCATGCCTATGGTTTCCACTGCCCGAAACACGTCATTGGCAACCACTAAAGCTGTGGGTAAGGCAAGCCCGATATCTTCTGAGGCAAACACAACCATGCGCCTTGCGATAAACTTCGGATCTTCACCCGCGTCCAACATCCTCGCCATGTAATAAAGCGCCGCGTCCGCGTTGGAAGCACGCATAGACTTGATAAACGCACTGATAGTATTATAATGCTCTTCACCTTTTTTATCGAACCTAAGATACTTGTTCTGTAAAGTATTGGTTAAATTCTCTACTGAAATTTTATTATAAAACTGCAGAGTATTTTCAAGCATTCCAATGGCTTGCCTAGCATCGCCATTAGCCATACTAACAAGCCATTCTTTTGCTTCGTTATCAAGCTTGATTTCAGTCCGATCAATGATTTTTGCCATCTCCTCATCTGAAAATTCGTTCAGAATAAATACACGACAGCGGGACAAGAGCGGGGAAATCACTTCAAAGCTTGGATTTTCTGTAGTCGCGCCGATCAAAGTCAGCTCGCCGGTTTCCACATATGGCAGTAGAAAATCCTGCTGGGCTTTGTTGAATCTATGAATTTCATCCAAAAATAAAATCTTAGATCGCGCCGTATTGGCACTGATAATTTTCCTGATATCATCTTTGCCTGCCGAAACTGCAGATAGCTCAAAAAGATCAGCATTCACCGCGTGAGCATAAATTTTAGCCAAAGTGGTTTTGCCCACTCCTGGCGGCCCCCAAAGAATAAACGAAAACAAATGTTTATCTTCTGTGGCAATCCGCAAAGGCTTCCCTTTGCCAACTAAATGTTCCTGCCCGATAAACCCGGCTAAATCTTTAGGCCTAATTTTAGAAGCTAATGGTTCCATACCCAGTATATCTTCTTCGATTAATAATTATCTTATTAAATAAGGATGTTTGCACAAGCCCACTTTAACCCTATTTCCCTATCAAATCACAGAGTGATTTGATAGGGAAATAGTATCACTGGGCTTGACTATGCTAATAATATAATGTATTATTTAATGTCCAACAAGGAGGACTGCCGTGAAAGAATACGATCACCTGTCATTTGAAATCTACATGTACAACACGATCGCGGTGACATTCACCATCGCGGCGCTGTTCGTACTCGTGCCCCTGGCCATCATGGTTCGGGTATCGGGGTTCGAAGATCTGGCTTGGTTCGAGCTTACCATCCCGGTCGGATGGGCGTACGTGACAGCAGGTTTGCACTTCTTCATCCATCGAGTCAGACCACTGCGGGTGGACCTTGGAAGCAAATGGGAAATTTCTCCGCAACGCAAGCGGATGAACTGGTTATCCAGTGCCTACGCGTTCGGACAGATCGTGTTCATCGCCCCGTTCATATATGACGCTGAAAGCCGGACTTTCCATCAGTCACCGGGGTGGAATAACTTCTGGCAACTGATGTTCGTGATCGGTTGCCTGCTCGCTTTGGTTGCCCCGCGAGCCGGCATCCACACCAGCGACAAGAAGTAGCCTGTTTTGGGAGTGCGCCCCCCCACACGCCTCCCTTTTTTTATTGCTAAAAAAATAAAAACGGCAAAACGTCAAACGTTTCAAGTGCCGCTTTTACTAGATTATTTATCAGTCACTATTCTTGTTCAATTGGATGCACAAGAAGGTCTTCTATAAATTTTTCAAAATCATGATTAGGTGTATCAAATGCCAACTCATCATCTTTAAATATCCCGCTACCGGCTATACAATGATATAATTCATAATTCTCATAATCTGGCACATCTTTCTTTAATGCACCTAACCTTGCTATGCCCTGATTAGAAAACAAACTAATTTTAACTTGCTCTGCCAATGCTCTTAATTCTTCTAAATTTCTCGTCCCTTTGTCTCTTTTAATTTGCTCAGACATATTTAAAATATTTTAATTATTATTTTAATTCCCCTGCTTTAAAACCGTTTAATATATTATTTTTGCTTTGTCCGTGCTGACCACGAAAAGCAGAAGTCCCGTCCTTGCCGCAAATAGACAAAATCTTATCAGGCCCGCCTGGGTGTTTGCTAACCCAACTTGTCAAATTATAAACTATCCCATCAATAACCGTAAGACAATTTTGTGCGTTGTTTGCTGTTGCCACATCTGCCAGCGTATAAGTTTGAACGCTATTACCACTTTCTGCATCAGGAGTAGTAATAGGTGCCGCAGACTGTGGTTGAGTTTTGTTGCACCCGGCGGCAATGAATACTAGAGCCAAAATGACAAATATAAATTTTTTCATAACTTTTTATAATTAGTTCTTTTAATATTATCTGAAAGCAAGGTAGCCGACTAAAATCAAAAATATCCCAAAGGTGTTTAAAAAGAAAGACAAAATAACAAAATTTTTCGTGCTGATTTCAGACAAGCCCATCAAACTAACGCCAATTTCATCTGGTAGTGGCGAAGCAATGATGAGTGCTCCTAGGAACGGCAACATCCACGCAAAATAATGACTATTCAACACTCGCGTGAGATGGGTTCCACTAATTTTTTCATAAAGCGGTTTAATTTCCTTAAGCAAACGATCTTTCACAAAACGGAAAATAATCAAATCACCAACCACTGCCCCAAGCCCTGCAAAAATCGCGACTGCTATAGGATGCATGGTTTGGGTAACATTGGTTAAAATTACAGTCCCGATACCAAAAGTAAAAGTCGAGACAAATAAAATTCCACCGATAAATGCCCCGATAAAATGCAGATACTTAAGCAATGATAATAAATCAATAAATGGTTGCCAATTCGATAAAACAATGGCAATAAGCAATCCAATTAAAACATAAGTTATATTTTTATATTTAAACTCCTGCCAATATGACATGTTCTTAGAATAGCATAAAAAAATCTTTTAAAATACCCGGTTCATCCCGGTTCTCTCTATATCTCAATTTGAAAATCCTCAAAAAACCCTATCAATATTGGATAAAATGAAGGTATATACTTTAATGTTATTTACGTAATTATATACGTAATTATTATCTCAAGGTTTGAGTTGTCGCATCAGGGAGAATTTGAACATTACTTGCTGTAATGCTCCCATCACTATTTGCACTCCCATTAATCGTCACTTGCTTTCCAACTTCTAAATCTGTCGTTGCTCCAGCAACGTTCTTATCAACCGTTGTGCTTGCAGAATAAAAGACAATTTTGGATCCTCCATCCCGTAATTTGATCGTAATACTTTTATCGTCTTTGTTAATCACTTCTCCGCCTACTATCCCCCCAAGTACTCCTTCTGGCCGACCGGCTCCATTGCCAAACTGCTGCATGGCTTGTTGACGCTGCTCAGATGTCATGTTCTGAAAATTGCCTCGAGGTAAATTTCCTAATTTTTTATTTTTGTTTTGACCATAAACCATGCCCCCATAAAATGCCCCACCCGCCACAATAAAAAGAGCAATCACAAAACTAATAATATTTCTTTTATTCATAAGATCCTTTCAAATAATTAATTTTTATTATTCATAACGCAACGCCTCAATTGGATTAAGTTTAGCTGCTCTTCTGGCAGGATAATAACCAAACACCAGTCCAATACCTGCGGATACACCAAAAGCCAATAACACTGAGGACCAAGAAATCTGAGTAGTGATACCTCCAAACTTAGTTACACCAAAAGACAGAAGCCAACCAAACATCACGCCGAATACACCACCCAAAAAAGTTAACATGACTGATTCAGCTAAAAACTGCAGACTAATATCTCTCTGTTTTCCGCCAATCGCCTTGCGAAGCCCTATCTCTCTAGTTCTTTCTGTCACGGTTGTCAGCATCATGTTCATAATGCCAATCCCGCCGACCAATAAAGAAATGCCTGCGATGGACGCCAACAAAATAGTAAAAACATTCGTCATGTTTGAAGCAGCAGAAACAATATCTGATTGGTTAAGCACGCTGAAATCCGCAAGCTGAGGATTGCTTATTTTGTGCCTATCCAAAAGCAAACTAGTCACTGCTTGTTGCACGGTTATCATAGATTCCTGGTCTACAGCCTGTATACTAATGGTTGAAACACTGTCACCTTGAGATAAATACTTTTGTGATGTGGAGATCGGGACAAATATCATATCATCCTGATTAGAAAAACCACTGCCACCTTTGGTGGCTGTTAAACCAGCCACACGAAAATCAACTTTATTTATTTTTATAGTTTTTCCCACTGGATCAACATTTTCGCCAAATAAATCGTCTCGAACAGTCGGACCGATAACAGCCACCTTTGAACTACTTTGCACGGACTGCGACGTCAGAAATATTCCGGATTGCATGGAAACATTTCTAACAGTAGCGTATTCTGAAGTGCTTCCAACAACTTGGGTATTTGTATTCTTACCTTTGACAGTCACTTGATATCGCTTGGAAATTTCTGGAGCAATCGCTTTAATCGATAAAATTTCCTTTGAGATAGCTTCGGAATCCTCTAATGTTAAAGTTTGAGCGCTACCGTGTCCAGAACTAACCTGCATGCCAACTCCTCGCTGCATCCCAGGCATTACCAAAAGCAAATTGGATCCTATGGATTCAATACTTGATTCAATCGAACCTTTTGCACCTTGTCCAATAGAAACCATTGCAATAACAGAGCCGATCCCAATAACAATGCCAAGTATGGTCAAGCCTGACCGAACTTTATTAATTGTGATGGCAAAATAAGTTTCCGTAGCTAAATCTGAAAATCTCATTAATTGTTTATTTCATCATTAATTATTTGCCCGTCACGAATATGAATTATTCTTTTTGCGTGCTGTGCAACATCATGCTCGTGGGTTATTAATATGATTGTATGACCTTGATTATTTAACTTTTTAAAAGTATTCAAAACAATATCTCCTGTTTTTGTATCCAGATTTCCAGTCGGTTCATCGGCTAGTATTAGTTTTGGGTTGTTGACTAAAGCGCGAGCAATAGCCACCCTCTGCATCTGTCCGCCGGAAATTTGATTAGATAAATGAAAAAAACGCGCTTCGTCCATACCTACATCATTCAACGCGTTCTGAGCCAGTGCTCGTCTCTTGGATTTCTCAATTTCTGCATAAACCAACGGCAATTCGACATTTCGCAATACTGTGGCACGAGGAAGAAGATTGAAAGCCTGAAATACAAATCCAATTTTTGTTTTCCTCACTTCAGCCAATTCGTCATCCGAAAGTTTTGACACGTCTTGATTATCTAAAAAATACTCTCCGTTAGTTGGTGAGTCAAGCGCCCCCAATATATGCATCAGGGTAGATTTTCCACTGCCGGATGGTCCCATGATTGCGACAAACTCACCGTCTTCAATTTTAAATGAAACCCCGCGCAGAACTGTAGTTTGCTCTTCTCCGTTGATATATACCTTTGAGATATTTTTACATTCAATCATATAGATCTTCTATCTGCCCGGAACACCGCCAGTAATCCCAGGGATCCTCAAACTCGAACTGCCTGCATTAGCCGGACTTGCACTGGTTGTTGCAGTCATTGCTTGAGTAATAATTTTGTCCCCCTCTACCAAACCACTCATCACCTCTGTATTCAAATCATCAGACAATCCGGTCGTAATTGATACATCCTTTACTTGGTTACTGGAATCAAAAATTTGTACATAGTCTCCAGAATCGTCAGATTTAACTGCTGAACTTGGGACCATAATTACATCTGTTTTAACATCTGTGATAATTACCGCAGAAACGCTCATGCCAGATTTTATCCGTGCATCTTGGGTATCGAAAATGATCTTTACTCCGTAAGAAACCACGCCTTGTGAAGCTGTACCTATAGAATCCACCTCAGCCACTGCTCCTGATATTGTCAGCCCATCTATAGCATCAAAAGTCAATACGGCTTTTTGTCCAACTTTCACTTTCGCAACGTCAACTTCATTTAAAGTAATTTCTGCAATTTTTTGTTTCGTAATAAGGGAAGCGATAGTTGTTCCGGAACTTACCTCATCATATTTATTCACGCTTGATTTTCCTATCACGCCATCAAAAGGAGCTCGGATATAATAATTTGCGTATTCCAGCTGAGCACTAGTCAAGGCATCTTTGCGTTGTTGGACGGTCAATTCAAGATTTCTCACTTCTATAGGATCGGGGGCAGATTTCAATTCAGCATAGCTAATTGTTTTTTCGTTAATGGTTCTAACAGCGCTGATGATAGAATTTTTATCAGAAAGGATTGAATTTTTAGTTGACAGTAACGCTTGAGAGTGAGAGTTAACCTTACTCGTATAGCCGCTCAAAGTAGTCAATTGAGTATTTGCAAGGACGATTGGTTGTCCTCCAGCGAAAGTCATTTTATCCTGATAAAACTGGATTAAATTATTAGAATTTTTTACAGCATCAGAAATTAATAATACAGTATCATATGTCTCGTTTATCAAATCTTCCACAACTCCGGTATCTGATAACCGACTAGTTACTTTATAATTCGTAAAATTTTTGTCATATGCCACTTTAGCAGAATTATACGCATCGATTGTGTTGGTTCTATACTCATTCGCCTTTTCGTCTATTCCTTTTACTGAATCTGTATAAAAATCAACACTCCATTGGCTCATCGTACCAGTACCTGAAACAAACAAAATATTATACAAGCCTGTCATAATATTCGGTAAATCCAGAAAAGCGCTTGTGACACTATTAACCCCACTGTCATAATCTTTGGTGAGATTATTTTCTGCGGTTTGTTTTGACTCTTCCGCTTGTTTTAGTGAATTTTCTGATTGTATTACAGAAAGCTCGTCAGCAGGGGCAAACAATTTGTCCAAAGAAAGTTTGGCAATTTCATAACTTGTTTGAGCATCCCTAACTGTCCTATACGCATCTCCTGAATCAATTTGCAAGAGAATGTCTCCGGTTTTAAATTCCTGACCCGTTGTCTTACCGATATATATAATATCTCCGGATACTTTTGATTTTAAATCTATTTGACTTAACCCAGAAATCTGTCCTGAGCCGGTAATAGACACGGAAATTGTTCCTTTTTGGACAGTCCCTGTAACATATTGTACGGCTACAGCTGTCTTGTTTGAAGTTTTATAAATAAAATAGCCGCCAATTATTATTATCAAAACTATTCCGACTATAACCGGCTTTTTTTTAAAAATATTTTTCACATGATTAACTTCCATATTTGCTCTTAAAACAGTTACGAGAAAACCCTTTTATCATTTACGATAAAAGGGTTTTGTATTAATTAAAATCCCATTCCTCTATGTCCGCCAAATCCTTCTTCCATTCCTTTTCCCATTTTCGCCTTGCCTTGATTATTTTTCATGAACTCGAAGCGTTGATCAGCTTGTGCTTGAGTAATCACGCCCTGGCTTACCAAAGTCTGCAAGTGCGCTTGCATTTTAGTCTGGCGCAATTCCTGCAATTTTTTCTGGAACTGTTCTTGGGTTATGCCTTTGGATTGAGCTAAATCTTTCACGCTTTGACCCATTGCCCAAGCGTTCTTCACTTCATCAACACTAACACCAAGGATATTGGCTTGTTCCTGAAATCTATCAGTTTGGAATTGTGCCACCTCAGTTGGAGTCGCATTACTACCTATACCCATGAAACCGCGAGCTTGCGCGCTTGCAATGCCTACTGAGGCTAAAACTGCCAACCCTAGCAAGCTTGCAATAATTACCTTGTTTTTCATATATTTATTTCTTACTTTCTTTCTTCGGCTCCGACCTTTCTACCTATTAATTTAATACAAATAAAAAAGAAAAATATTTCATTTTTCTTTTTTATTATTTTTGGCCGAAGGAGGGCAAATAAATTTCACAAAAAAATTATTTACCCTCTGGTTATATATACAAATATAATTTTACTTTATTTCATCTTCCCTGGCGGTAACGGTAATCTATCTCGCATCATTTTCCTTTTGGGCATTGAAGGAAAGTCTTGTATTTCTTGAATTCCTCGGGCGTTAATTGATCCGTTTGATCTCTGACCGATAACTACAATAACATCTCCAATCTCAAGTTGTCCAACAGTATTGACATCCGTGTCATCATCAACTATGACTGTGATTGATTCGCCTTTACGATTCTCAATTACATATTCTAAATCGCTCGTTTCCCGTATTACACCCTCAGCCACATTTTCTAGACGCTGCAAGCCATAACCCTGATACAAACTGTTAGCAAATGGCAAATGATCTCGCTCAGCTAGTTCAAACATCCCGCGATGAAATTGAGAATTAGCCACGGAAAAACTTCCAAAAATAACCAACAACACAATACCAGCAAATGAATATAAAACAGGCTTGCGATAGACAAATGAAAAATGTTTAACCAAAATTTCTAACACCATAATCGCGACCAAAACAAGAATTATCAAAAGCCACGGTAACGATGAAAAAAATGGCATAATCCCTTTATAACCAAAAGATGGGACAAACCAGAGTCCGGATTGGCGCAGAATAAAAATAGTTAGGCTAAAAAAGTAAAGGAGCCCCAAGATTAAAATGATTGCGCCAAAAATCATCAAGATTGTTTGCAGAACAAACTCCCATTTTGGCTTCATTTTCACCTTGCCGGTTTCAATCGCCTGTAAAACCTTATTTTTAATTGAATTGTCTTCTTGGTTATTTTCCATAAAATCAATTTATACCTTGTATGACTTTTTTTAATAATTCTTTTCCGCGATTCAGTCGGACGCCAACTGTAGAAACGGGTAAATGCAAAATTTCTGAAATTGTATTGTAATCCAAATCTTCGAAATAATATAACACCAGCGGTTCGCGATATTTTGGATCAATCTTGTCTAAACTTTTATTTAAAGACTCCTTCACCTGTTGTGCGTCTAAATCTTTCTCGATGTTTTCTTTGGCAACAGGATGAGGAAATATTGCGTCCGGATCAAAGAAAGACAAAGGCTCTCTCCCTTTTTTTCTAATTGTATTAATAAACTCATTGTGTGCAACTCGATAAATCCATGCGGAAAAACCTCGTGTTGGATCAAAACTTTGGATGTTACTATAGACTTTTAAAAACACTTCTTGCACAACATCCTCGGCATCTTGATAACCAAACAAAAATTTTCGGGCGTAGCGCAACATTTTTGCTTCATATCGTTCAACCAGTAAACCAAACAAATCTTTACTACCTTGCTGGATTTTATGCGCCACCTCTTCGTCTTTTAATTCGATATTACCCATTACATTATTATACACTAAAAATGCGATTTTATTTCATTTTGTTCATTTTTTTTCCTGGATACTCAGAGAAAAAATAATTTCATGCAAATTTTACCATACTACATAGTATGGTAAAATTTGCTTTTTTTACGTTTTTTCTAGAACTTTTTTTATTATACTTTTTTATAATTTTATTTTTTCAGCGACATAATCAACATCTTTATCCCCTCTCCCTGACAAGTTGACGATTATGATTTTGTCTTTGTTTTCCTTTTGCGCCAAATCGAACGCAAAAGCCAAAGCATGCGCGCTTTCTAAAGCCGGAATAATTCCCTCTACTTTGGAAAGTTCCAAGAAAGCGTCTATCGCCTGCTCGTCGCTTGCGGTCACATAATTCACCCTACCTGTTTGCTTAAGATATGAATGCACCGGACCAACACCGGGATAGTCCAAACCCGAAGCAATTGAATGTACTGGTAAAGGTTCTTGTTTATCGTCTTGCAAAACATAAGTATGCATCCCGTGAATATTCCCAGGCTGTCCAAAAGTCAAGGTCGCGGCATGCTCGCCAGGGTTGCGCCCTTTTCCACTCGGTTCAACTCCATAAATTTTTACCTGTTCATCGAGCAAAAATTCATTAAACAATCCAATGGCGTTTGAGCCGCCGCCGACGCAAGCCACCAAATAATCAGGCAATCGTCCGCTTTGCTCTTTGATCTGAATCTTGGCTTCTTGCCCCACGATTGATTGAAATTTCTGAATCATCATAGGATATGGATGTGGGCCAACCGCAGAACCAATGGCAAAGAAAGTATTACTAGGATCAGATACAAAAGCTGTAAAGGCGCTGTCTACCGCGTCTTTCAAACATTTGCCCCCAGCGCTTACTGGCACAACTTTAGCACCTAATAATTTCATTCGAAGGACATTTGGGTGCTGTTTGGTAATATCAATCTCCCCCATGTGCACCTCGCATTCAAGCCCAACCAAAGCTGCGGCTGTGGCGAGCGCTACACCGTGCTGTCCAGCTCCAGTTTCGGCAAGCAGTTTTTTCTTGCCCATGCGTTTTGCAAGTAGCGCTTCCCCTAAGCAATGGTTAATTTTGTGCGCTCCTGTGTGATTCAGATCTTCTCTTTTTAAGTATATTTTTGCTCCGCCAATTTTTGCAGTAAGTCGCGATGCAAAATAGAGTGGCGAAGGTCGTCCTACATAGTTTTTCAAAAGATCATTATATTCTTCCAAAAAACTAAGGTCTTTGATTGCCTCCAAATATGCCACTTCCACCTCTTTAAGAATTTTTTCCAAACCAGTCGGCACAATCCTGCCTCCGAACTCGCCAAAATACCCTTTACTATCTGACAAATAACTATTTTTATTGCTGTTCATAAATTTATCTAATTAATTAACAATTCTAAAACACAAGCGTTCTTCACGCCAAGTTTCAGTCGCTCTATTTTTATAAAGATATTTTTTCATAAAAACAAAAAACCGCCCTGACAGGCGGATTTGAAATACTTATTTAAATACGTTCAAACAGCCCATCAGCAATGCGGGCCGTTCCAGACATTCAATTTAATGCATATCATTTTCATATATTTATAATAACGCAATGTTTACAATTGGTCAAATCATTATTTTCCCAGACTTTTTAAATAATATTCTGTCTTTGATTAACCTCTTTTTTTGGACTTTTTTCCCGCCGAATTTGTACCCGTTTGCCAGACTCCCGTCAGACCGAATGACCTTATAACACGGAATTGAGTTAGGCTTAGTATTTTGCTGCAAGATCCATCCAACATTTCGAGCGTTTGCTATTCTAAATCTCTGCGCGATTTTTTTGTAAGTCGTTATCTCGCCTTTTGATAATGTTTTTAAATAATCAAATACGGGCTTTGTGTATTCGTTTAGTTTAACGCTTTTTGCCATACTTAAAAAACTAAAATTTAGTACCTACCGCGCGGTTTAAAATTTGATCGATTATTTTGATGCGGGTTTCGACGAAAGTTTGATCTGCGTCCTTTATGAAAATGTTTCGGCTCGTATCTGTACGCATCGCCGTCTGAGTCCGGTAGATGCACAGTTGGCGAATGTCTTTGATGATCGTGCTGTGAAGAGGTGTTTGATTGAGAATGATAAGTTCTTATTTGATCACTCCCTTTCAACTCCGGAGTTTTTGAAATAGGTAAATTTATCCGGATCAAACGTTCAATACTTCTGATATCGCTTCTTTGGTCTGGCGTGGCAAAAGAAATTGTATGCCCGTCTTTGCCAGCCCGTCCTGTCCTTCCAATTCTGTGCACATAATCCTCGGCTGTAGCTGGGAGATCATAATTGAGAACAACTTGAATACCTTTGACATCAATCCCGCGTGCCGCGATGTCTGTTGCGACTAGTATCCGAAAACGACCGATTTTAAATCCCTCTAAAGCGGCTAATCTTTGGGAAAGCGAACGGTTGGAATGGATTTCCGTCGATGTATGACCGAAATCCCTCACGACTTTGGCAACTTTTTTCGCGCCAAATTTCGTCCGACAAAAAACCAAGATACTCCCTTTGTAATCCGCAAGAATTGTTTTGAGTAGCGCCGACTTATTTTCCCGATGAACAAAAAACACTTCATGAGTCACAAGTTCTGTGGTTGTGCCCTGAGGCGCCACCTCTATCCGCAGAGGTAAAGTCATAAAAGTTTTCGCAATCTGTACAATCGTATCCGGCATAGTGGCGGAAAACAGCATAGTTTGTCTGCTTTTCGGAACTTGTTGCATTATTCTTTTGATCTGCGGCGCAAAACCCATATCAAGCATTCTGTCTGCTTCATCCAAAACTAAAATTCCGATATTCTGTAGGTTGACTGTTTTTCTTTCAAGATGATCAATTAGCCGCCCGGGTGTGGCGATAATAATATGAACATTTCCATGAAGCGACCTGATCTGTCTCCCCATTTGTTCTCCCCCTATCAATACTGCAGTTTTCAGCCCAATGCTCATCCCGACTTTTTTCAAGGTCTCATTAACTTGAACTGCCAGCTCTCTTGTCGGTAAAATAACCAGTCCCTTAAACTTGCCTTTGTTCTGAGCTAAACGCTGAATCATGGGAATACCAAAAGCTAAAGTCTTGCCTGTACCTGTTTGGGCAATGCCCATAATATCTTTGCCTTCGATCGCGGCTGGAATAGACTGCTGTTGAATCGGAGTTGGTTGTGTAAATTTAAGATTGTATAAAATTTCCAAAAGCTTGGGCGCAATGCCTAAGTTTTGAAAACCACTGCCTTTATTTGTATCATTAAACATTTATGTTCTTTCTTTAGTATATATAGTCAGTTTAACAGAAAAACCGCCTCTTGTCCTCCAATACCGAAGTGTTGGAGAATGGACGGTTTTTCTTAAAAAAAGATTAAACTCGCTTTACGTTAGCGGCGTTTGGTCCTTTTGGCGAATCCTGAACATCAAAGGTAACTTTGTCGCCTTCTTTGAGCTCGTCAAATGTTACATCGACGAGGGAGTTGCTGTGAAAGAACAAATCTTTCTCTTGACCTTCAACGGCAATGAAACCAAAGCCTTTGTCAGTCTTTTTCTTGATAATACCTTCCATAGATTTGAAGTTGATTATTAGATTATTTTTGTAAAGTGATAAAATAGTAAAATTAAGCTCGACGAATTCTCAAAATAAATACTAACTAACACTGGATATAGTATAGCATGGATTCGAAATCTTGTATATAGCATCAAAAAATGGGCTTAAATTAGCCGTCTATCTATTGACTTATCTTCGATTTCAAGGTACAATTAATTACTATGTCCTATTTGGGACAATCGCTAGTCAACGATGGTCGGAGTTAAGTAAATGAAGAAAGGACCGTAAAAATATGGAAGGTACACAAAATCAAGCTACTGAAACAACAACTCCAGTGACTGGCTCAGCTGTTGCTGAACCAAAGACTGATACCACCCCTGAAACAACCCCGACTCCTGCTACTGAAGATAAGAAATAATAATTTTTCCTATCAAAAAACACTCCTTGATTTACTTGGAGTGTTTTTGTTTTGGAACCACATATACCGCAATTCGACGCACTGTCGATAAGTAGGTTAATTAGTAATTAAACATTATAATCATCGTTTGCCTGCTTAGTAACAAATCTCTACTATTCTCTACTATTAACCCGTGGATTATAAAAATAACATATGTAAAATTTATAATCCATCGAGATTTCCTAGTAGGCAAAACTGCCTGTTTGGCGATTTTTACTAAATTTAATATTCTAAATTTTAAAATTAAATTCTGGGATTGCATTGCGAGGGATGTTAGAACTGGAACAAAAACGAACTTTAGATCTAACGTTACTTCTTTAGTTCACCTTGAATTATTGCAATAAGTTCAGGACTAAGATACTCTCTAGGTTCATTCTAGTTATCTAAATATACCCTCAAACCGTTTAGGGTATTTTTGTTTTAGAATTAAAACTCTTGACTTTATTTCAAACCTCAAATATAATGTTTAGCTGGTGGACATCGTCATTCTCCATCAGACAAGGAGGAAACATGATTTCGATTAGACGGAAATGTCCAAAATGCGGGTCGAACAACATTCGCAGGAATTCTGATATGGGTCTTCGAACCAAAATCCACGATTACAAGTGCTTAGATTGTAAGCACGAGTTTCGTGGGGGGAAGGTTTTATTTCTCAGATTCGTCGAAAACCAATGGGCATCCCATAGCCGCTGAGTATTTTTCAGTCGGTTTTTTTTATTTATAAATTAATTTTGTCTCACAAAAAAAACACCCTGAGCTTGCCTGCCTCGCTCGCCTTGCTTACGCTTTGGCGTAGCGGGTCGGCAGACGAGTCGAAGGGTATTTTTGTTTTTTACCACTCACGGCTATTTATCCGCAAGCAGAATGGTTAGCAATCAAATATTGCAATCCCGATTTGCCTGCTTAGTAACAAATCTCTACTATTAACCCGTGGATTATAAAAATAACATATGTAAAATTTATAATCCATCAAAGTTTCCTTGTATAATCCATCGGGATTTCCTAGTAGGAAAAGCTGCCTGTTTGGCGATTTTTACTAAATTTAATATTCTAAATTTTAAAATTAAATTCTGGGATTGCATTGCGAAGGAAGTTAGAAAATCTATTGCTTTATCTTCTGTACCAATATACTTACCCCTTCTTTTAAATATTCCCAAATTGCTAGTGAAAGTGGATATTTTTCGAATTTCTGAAAATGTTTATAATCTTTTAACAAAACAAATCTGCCTTTTTTATGATTGAGGTGTTTATTCAACATTACCTCTAAACCATATCTTGTGGTGTTCTTCATGTGGTTTAACAAAGGGATTAAATCGCTTCTCCGATAGGCTCTTACTCCACTTATATATTTCGTACTTGAGTTATCAGTCATTTTCATCGTATAATCACACTGTTCTGCTAAGATAGGATCAACAAGAAGTATTAGGTCATTCTTAGTATAATTAATTATATCTGCATCTAAAATTATCACAAGCCCATCTTGGGAAATATCTAATCCTTGAGCAACGCTATACCCCTTACCCTTATTCTTTTCGTTAAAAATCAATCGGATCTTATTAGATTCAATATATCCTTGTAAAATTTTCTTACTACTATCCTTTGACCCGTCTTCGACAACAATAATCTCATTAAGAATATCTATTTTAGACAAATCATCTATAACTCTTTTGATTGTCGCTTCTTCATTATAAACAGGAATAATTGCGGATATAAAAACATTATTCATACAAAAAGTATACCAAAAAACTACCTTTAGTTCTATTATCAATTATAGGCATACAAAAATCCTCAATATTTATTGAGGATTTTTATTGGGGTGCCTGAAGGGAGTTGAACCCTCGTGACCGCTGCCACAGAGCGGCGTTCTACCGTTGAACTACAGGCACCATAAATTTATTTAGACTATCGAATAGTTAAGAACAGAAAGAATATCACCACGAAGACAAATAACCATGCGAGTGTAAACAAAAACAATTTAATTGCTTCTGGTTTTTCACCATTAAAATACATTAAAATTGGTTTGCCTAACACTAACGCTCCAGTAATTGCTGCTGACAATACGAACAACAGTATCATGGCTATCGGTGCAAAAAATTCGTTTCCACCGCTAAACCACTTTTCTCCGTTGCGTAAAACTAAAGCAATTAAAGACACATAAGCCACTACGCCCAAAGAATGAAAGAAACTGTATCGCAAAATTTTATTCATAAGTTTATTTTAATTATTTTTTATGGTGACTCCGGTAGGATTTGAACCTACTACCTCTTGGTTCGAAGCCAAGCGCTCTATCCAAATGAGCTACGGAGCCTTATCACACATTAAGGTAGATATTCATACTAACAACCTTAAAATTACCTTGAAATTATAACAGAAATTAAGAATAAAAAAAAGTGGTCCTAACAAAAGATGTTAAGACCAAACAAATGGGGATTCTCTTATATCCATCTTCCAACCACTTGAATTGACCCTCGTGTCTGGAAGTGGTCGAATGCCATATCAATGATCTGTTCAAAAAACATAACCAACCAATCACAGTCCTTTTCCGATAAGCACCATGTGGCATACTTCTTCTTTTTCACATCTTTTAAGGCAGCGGCTGCCCTTTTTGACCAAAACTGCACTCTTTTCTTATTAAAATCTCTCCGAAAGATTTTTGACAGTGCCTCTTGCACCATGCTATATCTGTCGCTACTTTCTTGTTGGTTAACTACTTCTTCAAACAACAAGATCGCGCGATTCCATAGCACAGGACAAACCACTCTATCTTCTTCGATTTGCCTGTAAGAAAACAGCCATCCATCGTTTCCGCCAACGTTATTATCAAGCCTTCTGGCTTGCTCATCTCTTAATGCCTTATAACAACTTAGGGCTGTATCAGCAAACCAATACGCAGCCTGACCTGCCGTGGGTTTTTGGTTCGCAGGACATTGATCAAACAAATACAATCTCCCCATACCACTCTCCTCCTTAACCCTGTTAAAGACCGGGGGCGCAAAAAAACCGCCCAGTTTTGGGGGTTATGTTTATATCTATCTGATTGTTGAGTGTAGGTATTCGAAAACCTGCAACCTTCAGGGATTATAAACCTATTAGATATTCCTGTCAAATGCCCCTTGAAATCAATGCTAACAAGTGCTAATCTATTGGTATAAAGATATGGCAACTGCTGACAAAGACGACAAAATAATGAACGTAGAGCAAATCGCTAAATTTTTTGGTGTTTCCGACCAGACCATTTGGCGTTGGTGCAAAGCTGGAAAAATTCCAGCATTTAAAATTGGCGCTCAATGGAAAATCCGCCGCTCTGACTTAAACCGTATTATCAGCCAAAAGCTCACTTCCAGAAAAATTGAGGGGAAAAACCTTCCTTTGTTTTAATTTTATTTTTTCGGTATTTTAATTCTTCTGCCCCGGAACTCGGGGCTTTATAATCTAATTTCACACATGCCAACAAAGAAAGAACAAAAAATTGCCAAAAAAAATGTTTACCTATTTTTTGGCAATGACCAATTTTCTCTTAAGCAAAAACTAGATTTTTGGAAAAAAGAATTTTCTAAAAAATATTCTAATCAGGCAATTACAGAAATTTATCCCGAGTCTGGCGAAGAACTTTCCTCTGTCCTGCTAAAACTATCCCAAAGCGTCTCGTCTTCTTTGTTTGCCACCAAACGTTTAGTAATTGCTAAAGATATCTTTCCGTCCAAAGCCACTCAAGAAGATTATGCCCTATCCCTTTCCTCAATTTTAGAAAATATCTCCCCAGACGTTGTGTTGGTTTTTTGGCAGACCAAAAAACCGGACGGCAGACTTTCTATAAACAAACAGCTTATTGCTTTGTGCAACCCAGAAAAATTTACTCTTCCTCACGGAAAATTTCTTGATAACTGGATTATCACTCATACACAAACCTTGGGCGGAGAAATTTCCAAACCGGCTGCATCACTACTCGCCCAGTACTGCGGACGCGACCTTTATCAAGAAACTCGCAAAGGAAAAGAGACAGAATACCAAGAGGCTTACGACTTATATCGAATTCACACTGAGATTGAAAAGCTTGTTGCTTATAACCCTAATATCACAGAAAACTCAGTTATACATCTGATTCTCCCCAAACTTCCTGATTCAGTTTTTGATTTTACAGATTATATCCTTGCAGGCAATAAAAAAGGTGCTTTTGAAATCTTAAATAATCTCCTGCAAAATCCCGGTAATGACGATAAAAATTCAACTATTAGTTTGATTGCTTTGCTGACCGAACAGATCCGCGCGATACTACTCGTCAAACTTTGTACCGAAAAAAAATTATCACAAATTGAGATTGCCCAAAAACTTGGATGGAGCAGTGGCCGGGTGTTTATGGTTTCTAAACATATTCAAAAATTTACTATAGAAAAAATCAAAAAGATTATATTTGGATTGACTGAAATAGATCATCGAATTAAAACCTCAGAAGTCAACGCTCCGCTTCTACTTATGCAACTATTCAACAAAGTGTAAATTCCGCTTCTTCGTACACTTATGAGAATTTAAATTTATCATAGTGGATCCTTGGTTATTAGGATAGGCCTCGCCTAACCTCTCCTTCAGCGGACAGAAAGTGTTGTTGTGCCATCCCGCCCGGAGCGCCCGCCTCGTGTCGACAAGCGACAGCGAGTCGAGACTAGGAGGGATCGCTTTCTTTAAGGGATTTCTCGCCTGATAAATCAGTCTCGAAATGGTTTATACTTATTGCAATCAAGCTGTCTGTATTGTTTAAAGATGACATTGCAAAAAAATCCCGCTCTTAGCGGGATTTTTGAATTACAATCTAACGCATTATTACCATTTATTCAACCAATAACAAAAGTGCCATAACGGCTATTCCAAAAATAAATCCAAGCAACTGGCGAACTGATTCCGAAGGTTCTTTGTGCGTTTCAGGAATAAGATCAGCCAGAGAAATATAGATAAATGATCCCGCTGCTATACTTGTCAGCATAACGATTAGAGCATCTGATTGATTGAAAATCAATACTACACTAGCGCCAACCAAAGAAATTAATGCGGAAATAAAATTATAAACAAGCGCTCGCACCTTGCTTAACCCGCTATATATCAAAACGCCATAATCTCCAATCTCTTGAGGGATTTCATGAACCAACACCGCAATGGTTGTAGCAACGCCAAGTCTTATATCCATGGCATAAGCCGCGGCAATAATCATACCGTCGATCAGATTGTGTATCCCATCACCGATAAGGTTTAAAGCAGCTGCTGGGTGGGTGGCATGCTCACCCGCTTCACCAACTCCGTGATGATGATGCCAGTGAATATATTTCTCCAAAAAATAAAACAAAATTATTCCGCCCAATATATACAACGAGATGTTTAAATCAAAAAACCCGCCGGCTCCTAATTGGGGCATAATATGGATGAACACATCCCCAATCATCGCCCCTGCTGCGAAACTTATAATTACAAGAAGCGACTTTTTTCTAAACAAAACACCTTGCCCAAAAGAAAAAACCCCAATGAGAGAAATTGCGCTAACTATAATCACACTGATAATTGAATAAACCGCTGAAGTCATATAATTTCCTTAAGGATAACACATTTGCGCCTGTTCTGTAAATTGTGTTAACCTGTCGAAACAGACAACACAAGAGAAAGCTTCAAGCAATGATTGATTCGTCACTATTTTGGCACCAGACTGCCTTAACCATCAGATCACTGCTTCTGTCCTCTAATATTTTCTAACTCAGGAACAAAGATTTTTGATCAAACTTCCATTTTTTGATATACTAATTAGGAATTTCTTATTCGTGTTTGTCGCCTTTCCTTGTGGTCCCGTAGTTCAATGGATAGAACTGTGGACTTCTAAGCCACTAATGTTGGTTCGATTCCAACCGGGACCACCAGAAAGGGCGACAAAAATATTTTAAATTCCCCAAAAAGTCTTGATGAAAACAGAAAAATTCGCTAAAATAACATAGGTTTATCAAACTTTTATAAATGGAGTGGTAGCTCAACTGGTAGAGCAGTTGCCTCTTAAGCAATTGGTTCTGGGTTCGAGTCCCAGCCACTCCACCATTCTTAGCGTCAGCGAAGAATGCCCTTCGTAGCCTTGGCGAAGAAGGGCTATAAATAAACCCTGAGTGTAAAGTTTTCCAGATAAAATTTAAAAAACACCCCACTTTTTACGAGGTGTTTTTTATTTCAAAATTAAATATTATATTTCCGTTATTTAAATAAGTTGTTCCTAGGAATGACAATTGAAGCTGGTGGACTATTTATAACCTTTTCTCTTTCTAAAACATTATCCCGCGCTTCCTTATATGCATCCATATCTATCCTTACCACTTCCTGAGGTTTCAGAGTCGCTTGGTCAATTTTCGTCTTGAGATAAATCAAAGTAAACGCAAAATAACCTTCAACGACCACTACTAAAATCAGTAAGATTATAAGAATCGCTCTGATTGAAATGCTAAAGTTAATTTTTTTTGTTGGCAGCATCATTGATTAACCTCCTTGACGAAAAACACCGCATCAATAGTTCCAAGTGCCTTACCTGTCCGGATCGTTTCCTTGCCATCATTAGTAACTTCTGCAGATAAATCAATTTTTGAAACCTCAGTAAACTGCGGCAAGTTTTCAATATAATTTAAAAACTTTATCAAAGATAAATAATCCCCTGCTGTAGTTAAACGATATTTTATTTCGGTTAAACCAACGTCGGTCTTAAGCACTGGGGCTGATTTTATTTTTTCGTTTTCAATTATATCCATGCTTAATTTATTACCCGTGGCCTCGGCGCTTTTCTCAATTGCTTCAATCGGAACAACTAATTCATATTTACTGACAATGGAAGCGTTGATATCGTCCCGACCGCCGACCTTAGCTAAATCTGCTTGAACATTTCTAAATGCTGTAATTTGCTGTTCCAAACTCATCAGCGCTTGCTGTTTTCCGGTTAAAGTTTCGTTTAGTTCCCCGAATTTCAAAAGAGATGGTTTGATAATTAAAAGGAATAGCAAAACACAAGCCAGAATTGCCAAAAATGACGTGAAAAAAATTTTACTCAAGGCTTTCATTGCTTTATCCCCCCAGTAGTTAATTTCCCGGGCTTGAGATAAAAAGTAAACATAAATGGCACATCAGTCGATTTCTCGAGGTTAGAAAGAGGAAAATTTATATTTGCAAAATAAGGAAATTTTATTACATTTGCCCAAAAAGACAATATACTATCTCTTTCTCCTGCTGTGGCAACAATGTCGATCTTGCCAGTGTCGCGCTGTAAAATTAGACTGTCTAGTGTTACATCCGAAGGCAAAATTAAAGCGATTTCTTCCAGTACCCGAGACCACTGGTAATGCTCTTTATTTAAGGCTTTAAAACTTTTAATGTTATTGTTCAGAGTCTCAACTTCGTTTTTATATTTTTCGTTCTCTCCGCTGTTTAGTACCGCGCTTCGTACATTGATTGTGCGCTCTGTCTGGGTTATCTGATCCTTCAAAGTAAATTGCCCAAAATATGAAAACGCTCCAAAAATCACAAAACTCAAAAGAGTCCAAATCCAAAAACTAGAAACCTGCTCTGCAATAACTTGCATACGCAGTTCTTTTTGTTCTGATTCTGGAAGAAGGTTAATCGTTTGCATATAACTATTTACTTTCTATATCTCTCAAAGCCAGACCAATCACTGTAGTGAAAGCCAGCGGATCAGTTTTGGCAAAAATCGATTTCTTAGCGGTTTTCTGATCAGCCATTAGATTCACAAAAGGATCACCCAAACCCACATTGAGACCATGGGTGCTACCAAGACCTAAACGGGCTGTAATATAATCTGAAATTCCAGTCATTCTTGAAGAGCCGCCACAAAGAATTACCTGTTCAATCGGACGGTGCAATTCGGAATGATCCTCATAGAATCTTGAGACGTTTTTAATTTCATCAATAATATTATCCAAAAGCGGTAAAATCGCCTCTCTGGTGCTGCCCCGGCGCGCTTCTGTAGTTAATCCTCTCTCCCGCTTAATTTTTTCCGCGTCAACTGCGGGAACTCCTAGACTGCGAGCAATGCTTTCGGTAAAAGCATTGCCAGCAATCGGAATACTTGAAGTGTATTGAATGTTACCATTCTCGACAATAATAAAGGTGCTTTGAGTCGTGGCAATATCAAGAATTAACACGGCTTTCTTACTTTCTTCCTTGCCAATCAGCGCTCGACTCATTGATTGCGAATCCAGTTCAATAGCAATCGGTATAAGCTTTGCCAACTTTAAGGAGTTTATCAGGGGATCAACATATTCTTTTGACGCCGCCATGACTAAAATCTGCATTTTGTCGCCAATATTTTTTATAAACTGCCAATCAAGATAAACTTGATCAACCGGCACTGGAATATCCTGCTCCATTTCCCAAGGCAAAGCAGCTGTTACCTCTCCTGCCGGCATTTGAGGAATTTCCACAACCCGAACAAATGACTTAGCCTCCGGAACTGACACGACTACACGCTTGGTGGTTATTTTTTTCGCCGCCTCAACAGCGGCAAGAATGTTCTGAGAAAGTTTTAATTCATTAATAATGATATGATTATTCATAACCTTGGCTGCCAAAGGAACTTCTGAAAATGCATACGGCAAAAACCCGTTTTTAGACGGTTCTAGCTGCATAACCTTAATCGAAGCTTCAGAAATATCAAGACCAAAAGCCTCGAGCTTTTTGTTATAAAACAGTGAGAGCATTTAAAAGTTTTGTGTTTTTATTGTCGCGTTTGTGACTTTATTTGTCTTTCAATAAAACGAATTTTCTCTAATTTATTATAACACGTCTCTTTTAAAAAAGTCAATTACTTTATTTCTCAAACAAAAAAATAATATATTTTCATAAATATGATAAATAAATTACTTCTCAAATTTTATACCCGAGAAGTATTTAATTATTGTAATAATTGCCAACTATTATCAAGTACAGACCATCCTCCACCAGGACCTGAAGTAAAATTCACATTTGCCAGACCTGACTCGTATGTAATTTCAGCGTTCTCATTGATATGAATTTTTGCTGCTGTAACTTCTTTCAATTTTGCGAGATTCCTTAATTCCACCAAACCATCAGCAGCATACAAAATTGCTGTTTGTGAATTATTTGCCGCGTCAATCGCAGGCAGAGTTACACTGTTACGTTGTGATAATAATAATAAATAACTTCCCATGAATCCTGAACCGCCTAAAGCAGCATTCTGATCGATTTGAATATTACCTACTACAGACGATCCCTCCGTTCCTGCCATTAGTACACCACTTAATGCGCCATAACTTGAATCTAATCTGACATTTGATCGATTATCAATTAATATGTCCCCTGTCACCCAAATCGTACCTGTAATATTTAAAGTCGCATTCACACCAACAGTCAAATTACCATTAATTTTTATAGGCCCTAAAGAACGCGTGTCTGTTATCGATTGTGAGGTTAAGGTTCCGCCTGCTGTTGCTTCCTGTTCCCAAGTATCTATCTGTGAGCTTGGAATAGGCATGTCCTCATAATCTGGATCTGAAAATGTTTCTGTGTTAGGAGTTGTCTGCACGCCGCCAATCGTACAACTCGATTTAGTATCATACGTAGCATTTCCTCCAATAATACAAGAAGAAATTACATCCGCCACGACATTTCCCCCAACAGTAGAAGAAATAAAATTTACTGCATTTGCATTTCCTCCAATAGATACACTATCTAAGGTGTGCGCAATTGCATTCTGATCAACTTCGACACTTTCTATAGTTCCGCTATTACCTGCGGCAATAGCAGTTCCTGTAATTTTAGAATCTGTACTCCCTCCAATTATTATGGAATTACTATATACATTCCCTTGAACTGTGGAGTTGTTATCCATATAAAAACCGCCATTGCCGACCTGCACTCCGTAGTTAAAAGTGGAATTCACTGTATCTGAAACCAATGTCACTTGAGCAACTCTATGCGCTCTAGGATTAATTGCATCTGGAACATAAGCATCGACTTTGATAATTTTACTGCTACCACTTAGATTAGTCACTGTCACATTATAAACACCATTACCGTAAGAGTTTCCTATTTCCCCATTATAATTCTGTTGATTATTGAATTTCCAAACTGCTTGTTCAATACCAGCTTCAGCAATATTAATCGCCTGCTCTCTGGCAACTGCTTGACGATGGGATTTGGCTTGTAGCCCTGCATACCCGACAAGCGAAACAATGATGGTAGTAAAAACCGCCACAAATATTGCAGCTATTACTAACAATTGCCCTGATTGTAAATTTTTTTTCATATTTTTTTCTAATCCCTATTATCTTCTACACCCTATAAAACCTATCAATGATTTCTCATAATCGCTGAAGAATTTTGTGTAATTGTTCGGTTTTGAAAACCTGCTGACTCGGTTAAGGTCAAAGAGGTGTCAATTTGAGTCACTTGCGCAAAATCTATATTATTATAGGTAAAAATTAAACCAGACACGTTTGATGCTAATTTTTTCAACCCTGCCACACGAACACTTGCGACGTTTGGTACAACTTGTCTAAGTAAATCTGTTCCGGAAAGATAAAAAACTACATAATCAAACGTCCCCGCGATTAATTGATTGGAAATATTTACAGACTGAACTTGAAGTATCAACACCTGACTGCCGCTATTATATCCCTCATAACTTACTAATGTTTGATTTGCTGTTCTAACCCAGTTGTCTATATCATCCAGAGCAGCCATTGACTGAGAAGTAATATTAAAATTTGCTGTTTCTGTTTTATAAAGTCTTGTTTGACTTAAAAACATACTAACCATGACCATTCCGAGCGCAGTAAAAAGTGCAATCACAATTACTGCTTCGATTAAAGTAAAACCTAATTTAAATTGCTTCTTATCCAGAAATTTAAGGATTAATTACACTATTACCAATCACGGTACGAAGCTCTATACTTTTGTTGATAGTATCCACCCAAGTCACGGTCACCACAGCCTCTTTCAATCCCATCATGGACGGGTAGCTTGTCACAGTAAAACTTCCTGATCCGGATGAAAGATTAGAAAACATAGTGTCATTAATAGTACCTGATACAGGTAAATTTGCGTATGGAGTATTACGCAAAGCTTCCATTTGTTTATTAGCAATATGATACGCGTAATCTTCGCGTTTCAATTTTTTCGTCAAAGCCACAAGATTGAGCGCGGATACATAAAAAACCAAAATCACTGCCAACATAAACATCGTGACAATGACTTCAATAATTGAAATCCCTTTTTGATTGTGTTTGAAGTGCGACATCGTTACATGCTTTGTGTAATATTATAAATCGGTCCAACTAGCGCAACCGCAAGCAATCCCACAATGGCTCCGATCACCATCATAATAAGTGGCTCAATAATTGAAGACAAATTTTTCATGGTCTGGTCCACTTCGCTTTCATAAAAATTTGCCACTTCTTCCAACACCTGATCAGTGGTTCCTGATTCCTCCCCGACTTCCATCATTTGTATGACCATATTAGTAAAAAGTCTTGGCTGTTTCTTAAACGCTGAAGCAACCGGCGATCCAATTTTAACCTTGGAGGCCGCATCAGCGATCGTGCGTTGATAATAAACATTGCCAACCACATGGCTTGAAACTTCCAAAGCTTCCACAATCGACATGCCACTTTTTAACAAGGAAGAAAAAACTCTTACAAATCTGGCTAAATTTATCTTGATCACAATTTGAGAAAACACCGGCAGATACAAAACAATTTTATGAATGATATTTCTCCCGCTTTCTGTCTTGCGCCAATAAACAAATGCTGCAGCCAGAAAAACTATAAACAAAAGAATAAAGATGCCATACTTAGCAAACACGTCAACCACTCCTATAACAATGCGCGTCATCAGAGGCAGTTGCGTATTAAATTCCTTAAAAGTAGCGGTCAATTTAGGCAACACAAAAGTAAACATCAAAAACCCGACAATAGCCAAAGCCACCATGACAACGATCGGATAAGTCATGGCTGAGCGCGCCTTGCTGACAAGATCATAATCTCGCTTCAGCTGTTCTGATAAATAATTTAAATTTTGATCAAGATTTCCTGATAGCTCTCCGACCCGAACCATGTTCACAAAAATCGGCGCAAAAACATGCGGATATTTCGCCAACGTATCCCCTAGCGATTGCCCACCCTCGACACTGCGCGCTATTTCCCCGACAATTTTGGCAAACTTTGGATTCGGAGTCTGGATTGTTAAAATTTTCAAACATTTCGACACTGGCAGGCCGGCTTTGATCATAACTGAAAGATTTTTTATAAACGTAATTTTATCCAGCAACTTTATAGGTGAAAAAATCTGGCGGATTTGCGAAAAATCAAAAGATTTTTTTATTGGCTTGATAGATACCGGAACCAAACCGCGTGAACGCAAAGCATCAGCCACAGCTTTTTCGCTGTATGCGGTCAATGAATCTTGTTCAATTTTTCCGGCTTTGTCCCGGGCAGTATATAAAAAATCCATAAATTATAATTTTGAATTTCGAATTTTGATTCAATTTCGATTAATCAAATAATAAATATTGAATCAAAATTCAGAATTAAATATTCAAAATTTTCTTTTTACTCTTTACTTACTCTCATAATCTCTTCTATCGTAGTTCGCCCCTGCAAACACTTGATAAATCCGTCAATCCACATCAAGATCATGCCCTGCTCCACAGCCTTATCCTGAATCTGGCTAGTTGGTGCCCGTTTAAGAAGCAAATCTTGAATCTCTGTGGTAATTTCCAAGACTTCAAAAATTCCTCGGCGACCAGTAAATCCTTGATGGCTACACTTATCACAAGATCCGGGTTTATAAAATTTCAACTCGGTCAGACTTTTAACTTTTGGCTCGATAAACTTTTCCCGCTTCATGACTTCCAGCATAAAATCAATATTATATTCTTTGCGCAAACTTTCTTCAAAATCTTTATCCATGACGAATTCCTGCTTGCAATCCTGACAAAGCTGACGCGTAAGACGCTGTGCCACAACCGCATTCACAGTGGACGCGATTAAATAAGGTTCAACTCCAATATCCAAAAGCCTAGGGAGCGCGCCAGCGGCATTGTTGGTATGTAGGGTGGAAAGCACGATGTGGCCAGTCAACGCGGCGTGCACCGCTTCTTCCGCGGTTTCTTGGTCGCGAATTTCTCCGATCATGATAATATTTGGATCCTGCCGAAGCAGGGCGCGCAGACCCATGGCAAAGGTCAAACCGATTTTTGGATTAACCTGCATTTGGTTCACTCCATCCATTTTATACTCAATCGGATCTTCAATCGTGGAAATGTTCACGCCTTTTGTGTTAAGCAGAGACAAAACTGTATAAAGCGTGGTGGATTTGCCGCTACCAGTTGGTCCGGTAACCAGAAGCGCGCCGTGCGGCTTTTTGACATTTCGCAAAATAACTTCGTAATTGCGATGAATAAACCCGAGTTCCTCAAGCGTCATCGGGCGCGCTGATTCATCGAGTAAACGCATAACAATTTTTTCCCCGTCAAAAATTGGAATTGTCGACACGCGGAAAGAAATTTTAAAATTATCCTTTTCAATTTTGAACCTACCGTCCTGTGGTAAACGATGCTCGTCTATCTTAAGATTGGCAATAACTTTAATGCGCGCCACAAGCGCAGGCTGGATGACTTTTGGTAAAGTCATGACATCATGCAAGACGCCATCAATCCGATAACGCACCATAACCTCTTTTTCTTGCGGTTCAATGTGAATATCTGAGGCTTTTTCTAAAATCGCGTACTGAAGCAAGGTATCCACCACTCGAACAACAGGAATCTCTTCCGCCATCTCCTTCAATTTTTCCGTGACCTCTTCCGCGCCCTTAGTTTCATCTTTTTCCTGTTTGGATACAATTTTGGCAAATTCCGCTTCCAGAGAAGAATGATATTGCTTCAAACCAAAATCCAAAGAGGTCTTGCTGATAAGATACGGCTTAATCTCAAGCACAACTTTTTTCTTGATCGCATCACGTGTTTCTAAATCGTCAGGATCAAGCATGGCCAATGAGAGTTTATTCTTGTCCTTAGAAAACGCCACCACGCCGTGCCTGCGGGCAATCGGTTCTGGCACGAGCATCAAGACTTCTTTCGGAATATTTTCCATGTCGCGCAGATCGATATAATCCACATCTAAAACCGCGGCATAAAGCTTTGTCAATTTTTCTTCGTCAATAAGTTTATTCTGGACAACCAGCTCCTCCAGCGGAATTTTCTTGGAAACAGATTCTTTGACTAAATCGTCCCACGATCTTGTTGTGACGATTTTTTTGCTGATTAGGGCTTTTTTTAGTTCGTTTTGATTATAAGACATATGAAAAAATAACTACCAATACCCAAAAGAGATAAGTCATTCTGATTTGTTTTCTTTTCGTGTTTCTCTTGAGTTTTTTATTTCTAAAAAGTAATCAATTCGCATTTATTATACCAAATTAATTATAAAAATGCAAAAAACAAAAGAGGCGGCACACAAAGTGTGCCGCCTTAATAATTTTTATACATCCCTTTTCACCCCTTATTCCCATTCATCCATCCCATTTTTCCCTTTCATCTTTTTCTATACCCTTCTATACCCTACCCGCTATTATCACGGCAAAGGCCTTCCATATTTCACATCTTCCAAGTACTGTTTTAAAAACTCATCATTAGTCCTGTCAATGCCTTGTTCATAAACTTTCATCGCATCTTCTTTCGTGCCCCATTTCCCACTGACAAACAAATGGGCAAGCGCGTCATATCCTTGTGTGCTGTCTGGGTAAATTCGAATAAAATTTCTATATGCGTCCTCTGCTTTGGCATACTGCTCTAGTTGGATATAGCAATTGGCAATATTTATCCAACCCATGATTGTCGCCTCACTTATCTCAATAGCTTTCTTATATGATTCCACGGCTTTATTGTAATCGCCATAAGCTTCATAAATCACTCCCAGCTCAATCCAAGAATTTTGATCCAAGTCATTCTTTTTGATTTTCGCGCGCAAGTCCTGCTCGTTTTTCTTCAACTGCTCATACTTCTGCGGATTGGACTTTTTCAGAGCATAATACGGACCTTGATAATAACTAACCAAATGCCAAATTCCTTGAAAAGCGACGACTGCCAAAACAATGCAAGTGATGATGATAAAAAGTTTTGATTTGTTCATAAATTACATTTTTTGAATTTGTTGATATAAACTATCTAATTTAGCTCTGCGATCGTCACCGACTTCAAAGTCCTTAATAAATTTGTAATTACTCAAAGCGCTATTTTTGTCTTTCGCTGTAATATCATTTTCAATTTTCTTGATATAGACATCCGCAAGCAAATTCGTCCCCTCAAGACGGAACCCCATAGTCAAAATATCCAGCGCGCGCTTCTCTGCAGTGACAAGATCGCCGACATTAAAGGCGTCACGCCCAAATTTTTCAAGCACCAACACGCGAAGATAGAAGAATCTCCACCCAGACGGGACTTGATTATAAACTGTGGTGGTGATTTCAAGGGCGCGATCCAATTTACCTGCCACAAAATAATTTTTATCTACAAATATGTAAGTTGATCTTTCTATATTTTCAAAATCTGCTTCTTTCTCCCAGGCGCGCTGGTAAACTTCTTTTAAGGCTAGAGCAAAATTTGTGTAATCTTCTTTTGTACCTGCTTCTGTAATTTTAGCAAGCAAGGCTGCTCTGTCCAACTTGGAATAATCAACTGGTGCTGGAGTGCCCGGCTTGGTAATTTTATCTGTCAGTCCGGGGATGGTTACTGGGATTACAGGCTCGCTTGTTTGAGGGTTATCTTTTTGTTCTTGCTTTGGTTCTTCTTGCTTTGGGGCAATGGTTTTCTTAGGAAGCACCGCGATCACTAAAGCACCAAAAACCAAAACAATTGCCCAAGCAATATAACGTTTGTTAATAGTCATAGAATATAAAATAATTAATAAATTGCTTGTATATTATAGTAAAAATGAAATAATTTTTCAACTTCATCAAATCTCCTCTCCTCTGGAGCCTGCCTGCGGTAGGCAGAGAGAGATTTGGTAAGGAGGGTGGTTGTTTTACTTCCAGCCTTTGCGAGCCCCGAAACTATTTTGTCCGACCCGTGTGCCGAAACTTTATGTGAAGGTACATCGGACAAAATGGGTGCGCTTACAATTCTCATTATGGTAAACAAAATCCCCGGCCAGGTTCCGGTCAGGGATTAAAAAATTTTTTAATTACGCGAAATAACCAATATTTATCGAGTGACTATGGATTTGAATTTTATAATTTAATTACGTAAGCATATACGTATATTAAAACAATCCATTAAAATTTTTAAAAAAATAAATAATTATTAAAAATAAAACAAAAACTATCAAATAGAATAGCATAGCCCACGTCTTAGATTTAAAATACATAAAAAGCGAAACAATAAAACTAAACACCAACGGAATTAATAATAATGTCCAAAAAAGTATCTGGTCGTTAAATTTATCAATGTTTAATCTCCAGAAAAGTAATATTGGTAAAATTATAAAAAGAAACGATAAGATAACAATTAATTTACTATACTTCATATAAATTATTTAATGACGCTATAAATTATATAGTCGCTTAGGTTTAATTTAATCACATTTTCAAATTTATACCCTCTTTCAAGAAATGCCTTCTCTGTGGCAAATCCGCTTACTACATTTTTCTCATCTATAATATAGACAGTTCTTCCGTCTCTCGTGTCTAATATTAAAGTTCCTTTTTTTGCCGGCATCCATTCTCCATTTTCTAGCTTTAATTCCTCAACTGTTGCTTCTCTTATATCATCAAGGCTTTCCACATAAGTCAATAATTCCTCATACGTTCTAAACAGTCTTTTTTTATTGTTTTCAAGATAGTAGAAAGTGTACCCGTCTCTTATTATTGTATCATTTTCTAATTGTTTTTGAATAGTCTCGCCTAAAACCTTGCCTTCTTCTTGAATTGGTTGTTCAGTTACTTCCTCGGGAGGTTCATAAGTGCTGTTGCTATGACGATACAGGGTAAAATTTTCTCGTTTTATCGTTTCGTTATTACCAGAGTTATCTACAGCATAATAATTTATGCTATGCGTGCCGTCTCCAAGCACGAAAAATCGATTGTTATAAACTTGATAATCCCCGCTATCCACAGAATACTTAATTTCCAATACCCCTGATTCAGAATCTGTAGCACTAAGCGCAATATCGGCTGTTTCGTCATAAGTCAATTTTGTGATGTTAGTCACAGGCGGTATGTTGTCGCTGAAGTTATCAGTCAAAGTACTGCTGGGTTCTACCGCATTGAAATTTCCGCTTCCAATGTAATCATAGTTTATAATTTCAGGCGTAGTTGGCTCAATCCTAATTTGTGTACTGGTTGTGACGGGAACATCATTAAACACTTGCGTTTGAGTGATGTTGCCATTGTCATAAGTAATAATTTTGAGATCAAAAGTACCTGTACCTTCGCCCACTCCTTCTATCCTATAAGATTGCCCATCATCTGGGATATAAATAAACTTCTCGCCATCAATAATGTCATATGTAACATTTGGAATATTGTTTTCAAAACCTGTTGCTGTAGGGCCTGCGTGATTCCCTAAAGAATCATAAATGTGAATTTCTACAGGACTATGCCATTCATACTGCCTGCCTTTCAAGGCACAATCGTTGCTATCATTTCGGATATCTGTATACGTATTAATACTCCCAGACAAAATATCTGTAATTAATGTACGCACATTTTCTAAACTTGGGAGAGCAGAGTGCCCGCCATTTTTTACATAAAAAGCATGGTTCAAAGGAACAGTAACAAAATCAGCACTTTTTAAAGGCACAGTGCCATCGCCTGAAATATACTGAGTACTGGCTATGCCTGTCTTTTTATCATCTAAGATATATTTTCCGCCTGTAGGATTTTTGCACCCTACAATATTATACAAATCTATATTTCCAATATCGTAATTATTAATATCATCCTGAAAAATCACCGCTTGGTCGATAAGTGTAGAATTAAGGTTTTGGTCTTTAAAAAACTGTAAAGACTGCTCAAAACTTAAATTGTCAACTTTTGCTGTGTCTCGATTTATTAATGCCAAATATTCAGACTCGTAAGGAAAATAATCTTTATCTGGGAGTAATTGATAGATTGACGGAGAATTCTTAGATAGTTTTTTTATTGTATCCCAATTTACTAACCCGAACGGAATTTCTATATCTCCGAATAATAAACTTTTTGCTGCTTTAGGAGCACCCAAATGTGGCGTTCCAACAAAAATTAATTTATTTATATTAGTTGAACCATATTCTTTAAGATAACTTTGCACAACTAAACCACCCATACTGTGCGCGATGATATCTACTTTTTTAAATCCAGTGTTATTCAATATTCCTTCAATTTTTGTATTCAATCCTCTTTTATTATTATCTATGTCTATTCGCCAATCATACGGATGAACAAAAATCTTACCTTCGTATTCTGGTTTTGTACCAAAATAATCTAATAAACCCTCAAAGGTGTTAACCTTCACTATTCTTTTAATAATATTCCCAACATTTATATTATTAACACTTAATCCATCATCATCTAATTTTAGATTATCATATAAAAAATCATCAGTTGGATTAAACGCAATTTTTGTTTGATTTGCCCAAATAAGTTGAGTGTCATTATATAACTCACTTCCCATAATCCCTGGGATGATTAGGACAGGGCGCTTACCGGAAGGTTCCGCGTCATCATCTAGACTACCTGAAGGGTTTTGTAAATTATTAATATCAACCAAATAAGAATACGTTGCTTTCTTTTCGTCTCCGTATTTTCCATTCCATACTTCCACCCACAAATAACGAACAATTCCTGTAACTCCTGATGTACGAGAAGTTTGAATGTCACCCTTATACTCCACATTATAATTATCCTTATCAAATGAAATGACATTTGGCGCATCGGCGTCTAAATTTGAATAAGCAGGACCAAACCCAAATACGATATTACATCCACTATCAAGCGAGAGTATTCTTACTGTAGCATTCGGATTATCAGGAGTAAATAAAATTTTTATGTTAAATAAGATTTTATTTCCCGATTCGCTAACAAAACTATTATTATCATTGCCATAAGTAAACGCGGTCTCCCCAGTTTCTCGCGACATATCTGAAGTAGTGTGTAGGTCCATATAATAATAGAAAAAATTCTCTTGCTGGGATTCACAGCCAACCATTGGCAGTGTCAGTGCGGTTTTGGCGCTTGGGGCAAACAAAAAAGCTCTCACAAGTAAAAGCGCCGCAAAAAGTAGTAATTTAGCCGTCTTAATAATATAATGATTCCCTCGCATAGCACGAATAACTTTATCCAACTTATCTATTATATTGTAATTAAGAAAAAATTAATGTGTCAAGACGCTTTAAGTTCCGCGCGATTATAAAATTATGATTAATCAAAGCGAAACCATTCTGACCGATCGGTCAGAATGGTTTCGCTTACAATTCTCGTTATAGTAAATAACCTCGGTTAGGTTCCGGTCAGAATGGTTGCGCTGCAAATTCGAAAAAAAATAGAAAATGGTTGTGAAGTAATAAATGGGTTAAACGAACAGAAAAGAAAAATTGGTGGAATCGGAAAAATGCGAGGAATGTAAAAGGCTGAGCGCGAAGCGCTCAGCCTTTCCCTCGTTTTTTAATTTTTGTATCTGCTTACTACTGAACATTTCCTCCAGACTCATAGGCAGACAAGGAGGTTTTCACCGCGTTTGCGGTTTTGTATCCCTTTTCTGTCAGTTGAGCAGTGGAAGTGAACGCTAATTTTTTGCTATCAGAAATCAAATAATATGTTGATCCATCAAGCACAAGTGTGCCGTCACGGAGTTTCATAATCGATCCTTCTGGCAGAGCGAAGTCTGCGGCATTTCCCTTCAAAACTTTGGAAACGCTGAATCCATAGGTATTAAATACCACCATGGATTCAAATCCGCTCTTTTGGCCGTTTCTCAGCCACCAAATGGTTTGGCCTTGGAAGACCAATGAGCCATCGGGATGGGCAAGGTTAGAATCGCTTATCGGGTCGCCGGTTGGATAATCGATGAGATTAATCTTAGGCAAACCCACAAAGCTATAACCAAGTGCCTTGAACACAGCAGACGAGACAAATCCTCTCTTGGTTGAGCCAATGCCAATCATATAGACGGTTCTGCCATCTGAGGCGTCAATTACGAGCGTGCCGACCATGGCTTTTGCTACTGATCCTGAAGGAAGATCTTTGTCTGCGGCTGTTGCCGCAACTGCTTGTCCAAAGTTATAGCCATAAGAAGCATATTCTTTGGCATCGCGGAATCCGATTTTCATTCCGTTTTGGATGAGATAGAATGTGCCGTTGTCATTAATGAGTGTACCGTTTGAGTGCGCGCCGCCTGAAGTAGCTGGAGGCGTGACTGGAGTCGTGCCGGGCACTGTGATTGTCACTGATTGAGTGACTGTCCCGCCAGCACCAGTTGCCGTGAGTGTATAAGTCGTGGTCGCGGTTGGCGATACAACCTTTGTGCTAGACGTGGCTACATTACCGATTCCTTGGTCAATGGATGCAGAAGTTGCATTGGTTGTAGACCAAGTCAAAGTGACAGATTGTCCGCTTGTGATAGAAGAAGCACTAGCGCTAAACGAAGCAGTTGGAACGGTTGAAGAAGGAGGGACTGTTCCCCCTCCGCCACCGCCTCCGCCACCACCGCCATTACTTGGAATTGTACAGGTGGTAGTAGCATTTGGAGTGATGATCACAGTCGGGTTAGGCATGTTGCCAACTGTCAAAGTGTTGCCGCCTGATGAACAGACTGAAGCAATACTTTGGTCATTGGTCAACAAATAACTGTTGGATGATTTCAACTGGAAACTTTCTCCAGCAGAAACCGTGACAGATAAAGTTGTGGCGCCGTTAATCATACTAGTCGCAGTGGATCCGGCAAGAATTGTATAGTTATTACTATTAATAGTTACCGTGGTATCTACTGTCCAATAGAGAGGCGCTGCGTAAACCACAGAAGCAAACGCTAAGCTCACGCCCAATCCCAAAACAACTGCCAGCAATATTCGAGATGTGTGTTTCATAAATTTTTTCATACCAGGTAGTAGAAATTCGACTTAATTTTTCGACTTTGATTCATAGAAGTATTCTTTTAACATTCGTTTGAGAAGTCTGGCACCTTGGCTAGTTTTAAGATACCTTTCTCTCCGTAATCCATCTTGTTTGTTTAAGTATGCTTCATAGAATATTAAGCGCCAAGGAACGTATGCTTTTGTCGAAAAATTAACTGCTCGATTATGTTTTTCAAAACGTTTTTTTAAATCAGATGTTGATCCGATATAAAGTCTGTCAAAATTAACACTCAACAAAACATAAACATAGTAAAACATAATCCACTGGTCGAATTTTCACTACCTGGCATAGGCATGATTTTAATTAATTATGAGATTAGATGAGCTTATCGAGCTAATGTATTACATTCCCAATGAACAGCGTCTATGGCAGAACAAATTACTGAAGCGTCTGCAGCAACAGTCTTTGCAGTATTTAGTCCAACTTCATTAATATTACCACCAGCACCAGGAAATAGATTTATAGAACTTGCACCTCTATTAATTACTGTAATTTGCATACCTGCAACAGCGACTGGAAGAGTGACTGAATCCCCTACAACAGCAGATGTCGCAACTTCAACGATGTCTGCTGTTACTACAGTACCAGTTCCTTGTGTCTGACCAACATTAGCCGTAACTCCAGCCTGGACAGATCTTTTAACTTGACCAGAAAAGGTTGGAGAAGCGGCAAACACTGCAGCGCCCGATCCAGTTTCGTCTGTAATAGCAGACGCAAGATTTGCGGAAGTAGAAGTTGCTAAGAATGTTGCCACATTCGCAGCTAATCCGGAAACACCAGTGGCAATAGGCAAACCTGTGGCACTAGTTAACGTTAATGCGGACGGGGTGCCGAGATTAGGAGTAACCAAAGTTGGTGAAGTGGCAAACACAATAGCGCCAGTACCAGTTGCACCTGTTGCGGTTACGCCTTCAAATGTCGGATGACCGGTAACACCAAGAGTCCCAGCAACAGTTACGTTGCCATCTACATCAACAATGAATTTGTTGGTAAGAACTGTGATACCAGCATCTAATTTTTGAGCAACAGTCCAGGCCGCTGCATTATTCAAAGCAGCAATAAAGGTGGTCCACTCTGGAGCAGTTGCTCCTGCATTAACAGTCAAAACCTGACCAACTGTACCAATACCTAAGAGACTGGTTGCCCCTGCACCTGTTTGAAATGGTAAACTCCCAGCAACTCCGCCAGCAAGATGAGTAGCGGTAGTGGCACTTGTAGCAGAAGTGGCAGAAGTGGCAGAAGTGGCAGTCGCAGCATTACCACCAATATTAAGTGCTGCTGCTGTACCAGTAATGTTTGTACCAACCAAAGCAGATGGAGTACCAAGATCTGGAGTAACTAAGGTTGGAGAAGTAGCAAAAACCAAAGCCCCAGAACCAGTTTCGTCTGTTACTGCTGTAATAAGGTTAGCAGAAGATGGAGTAGCGAGGGCTGTTGCTACACCTGCGGCTAATCCGCTAATACCAGTTGCGACTGGCAAACCTGTTGCGTTAGTTAAGGTACCAGAGGCTGGGGTTCCCAACGCTCCGCCTGAAAGAAGAACTGCTGTACCTTCAACTGTAATTGCTCCAGCTCCTGAACGAGCAATAGTTGTATCAGTTGCGTGCCCAAGTTCAATTGTGACAACTTGAAGCGAAGAATCCATTACATACGCCCCTGTTCCAAGTGTTCCTGCAAGAACAGAAGCAGCAGGAAGTCCTGTTGCATTAGTTAAAACAAGAGCAGATGGAGTACCAAGAGCTGGAGTAACCAATGTTGGAGAAGTAGCAAAAACCAATAAACCAGAACCAGTTTCATTGGTAACAGACGATAACATTTGAGCAGATGTTATACTGTCAGCTGCTGTACCATATAAAGTGCTAGTGGTTGAAGGTAAAGTAATGGTCGCATCAGCTGAAACATCTGGCACAGCGATGGTTAATTCAAATTCATTTGCTGTGGCACCTTCAAATACTAATGGAGATGCACCTTGAATTGTCGCATTCACAGTAAGTAAATCAGCTGCGGCATCACCTAAAACAACAGTTCCGTTTGCAGTCATTGTTTGAGTAACTGTCAAAGCACCATTGTTTGTAGTTGTAATACCTGTTTTACCTACTGACAAGCTTGTGGCATTTGTTGTGCCTAAGTTTAAAGCGGCTGCTGAATCAATTGTTAATGCACCTGCGGCTGTTGACCAAGTGGCTGCGGCGGCGGAAGTGAGTGTCAACGCGCCAGAGCTTGTTGACCAAGTGGATGCTGCTGCACCAGTCAAAGTAAGAGCTCCGTCAGAAGTGACGCTGGTTGTCTGGAATGTCAGCGCTGCAAAAGCAGAAGTCGCGACAAAGGCAAAAGCAAACACCAAAACAGAGATCATAAGTAATTTTTGTCTATTCATAGATTAGTATTTATTTAATGATTTAATTATTAATAACAATTTTATTTTGATTTAGACCAAAAGTTTTAAACATAACACGGCTAAACACTCGACCTTTTGCTTAGGGGTTATTGGTTTGTATAAATTAAGTCTTCTTAATTAACGTTTGTTATAATTTTCTTTCTTTTTGGTCAAAATATATCTTAATTTAATAATATTCTTATAAAAAACATGTGTCAAATTTCTGAAGTTAAGACATGTTAAGGCTAGGTTTGTCAAATGAGTCTTAACTTCCCTCCCCAACTATAACTCCCCCTACCCCCTCTTATCTTTAAGAGGGGGAAAAGAAGACGTCATTGCGAGGAGCGAACGAAGTGAGCGACGTGACCCGCCTGAACATCTCCTTACCATTCCGAACGAATGTGCCTGCCTGCGGTAGGCAGGAGGAGGTAGAGGAGGTCTGATTGTTCGGAGATGACAAAAGGGAGGAAGGGAGGAAGGGATGAAATGAGAGGAAGGGGGAAATGGGAAAAGACAAGGGGGTGGAAGAGGGAAGGCAGGGCGGGGCGCAGCGCCCCGCCCTGAAGGCAACAGAAAAGACGGTGCAAATTGCACCGTCTTTTCTTGCTACCCCACCTAACCTCCCCTACATTAGGGGAGGAAAAAGTAGGACGGGCTTTTAACCCTATCTAATCAAATGATTAGAGGTCGACACCGGTAACTGTTGCGGAGTTAGATCCAGCAGCAGTCGCGGCAACAGCGTTCGCATCTTTAACAGTTGTAGATACGGAAGCTGGTTCAATAACCTCTGTTCCGTCTGCACCAGCGCCTGTTAAGGCAGTGGATACTGTTAAGGTCAACTCTGTACCGGCAGTGTTAAGGGCAGCAGTAACTGCACCTGTTAAGGCTCCGGTTGCAAAGGTGGTAGCGCCCATATCAACATTGACAATGTTCTTGATTGTCAACATATCATTGCCGCTTGCGGCTCCGTTGTCAGCAGCAACAGAAATGTCACCAGTCTCACCATTAGTAACTGCAGCAGTTGTTGCACCTGGAATCAGGCTGTTACCAATAGTGGTTGGGTCCATACGCTCGCTGAAGGTGATCTTGATTGTTGCACCGACAGTAAGGGCGTTATCAGCTGTACCATCAGTAAAGATGATTGAGCTAATAGTTGGAGCTGTGGCGTCAGTAGTACCGGAAGAAGCACCCATTGTCATTGGGCTAGAAGGCTGGATGTAAGAAGCACCAGCTTGATTGACCCATGACTTGGAAGTGGTTCCGTCAGTCCACACGACATCACCAGCAGTGACTGTACCGGCTGCATCAGAGCTTCCCAAGGAAGCAATGCTTACATCCAAGGTGTTGGATGTGCCTGTTCCTGATCCGACATCAGCACGAACCACATAAGTGCGAGAACCATTCTCGACAACTTCATTGGTTGCGCCTTCAGTGGAGAAGGTACAGCGCCATTCTGTGGAAGAAAGCGCGACACAGGTTGTGACGTAAGTAGCGTTTTGGTCAAATTCAGAAGGATAGAGCTTGACATTGTTGACAGTCAAACCAGACTTTGTGGTTGTAAGGTCAACAGATGTTAAGACAACCTTGTTCTCAGCTACATCTTCTGCGTTGTTCGCAGCTGCAGCATTGAACTTGAAGATGACTCTCTGAGTTCCACCAGTGGTTGAACCAGTTGGTGTATCAGAAGACACAGACAAGGATAATTTATCTTTCAATACGGTAGTAGCATTGCCAACTACACCTGCATAGGTGTATGTAGCAACTGTACCGCTTAAGCGATAAATCGTCTTTGTGTTGACAGCATATGCAACAGCGGTTGTGCCGAACGCACCACGCTTTACAGTGAGGTTAGCGCCAGCATCAGCCAAAACTACCATCAACTCTTCAGTAGCATAATCCCAATCTCCACCAGCGTCTTCATCAATAAAGATGACGTCGCCAGCTGAGAAGGCAATACCATCAGCAGTTACAATAGTAGTAGCAGAAGCTGTGGTGTCAGCAGCTGTATCTGTTTCTGTAGAAGAAACAAAGGTTGCTGAGGTGTTGGCTTTTACAATGATGCCTGCATCGCCGACCAAGTTTGGTGTAGCGGATTGAGCAACTAATGTAGAAGATCCTTCAGCTTGCAAGTCGCCCAAGAAGAGTCTTGGGGTCTGACCTGTGACTGTGGCTTCAGATGAACCGACATAAGTCGGCTTAATCAAAAGATACACAGAACCATTCTTGGCAACTTTTACTCTGTCAGTACCAGACAATGTCCATTGGACATATCCAGGAACTGTATCATTGGCATTCCAAGTTTTGGCTGGGCCAACTTGAGTATAACTGCCAGTAGAGGAAGTGGAAGACCACAAAGTTGCAGAAGCGATGACAGCGTCATCAGCATTTGCATCAGTGTAGAAAGTCAAATCCTTGACATACATATCTTCGTTGGAAGCAGTCAATTTAACTTTGAGGTTGCCATCAGATGGAGTAGAACCTGCAACCGCGATAGCGGCTTGCGGGGAACTCGTATCTTTTTCAACGGTCAAAGTACCAGCTGTGACAGCTGTGATGGTCTGACCAGCAAGGACTGCGTTGCTGTTAGTGTTAACAGCTTGAGCAGAAGAAGCGGTCGTACCAGAAACAAGCAAGCTTGCGATTACAGTGTCATTGGTGCCGGTAACTGTCGCGGCAGAAGCAATGTCACCATAGAAAGCAAAGGTCATGCTGGTATTCTTGGCTAGTGGTTCGCTGATTGACCATGTGTTTGCACCAGCTGTGGTTGAAGAAGACGACTTAAGAGATGAGGTCTTCGAACCATACATCACATAGATGTTAGTCAGGTCAGCAGCAGCAAATTCATCAGCAAAGGTCAGATCAACTTGAATAGTATCAAGGTTGATATCTTCAGTAGAAGAACCAGAGAGTACCCATTGACCAATCTTGTAGGCGTTTGTAGGCACCACAATTGATTGGCTACCATAGGCCTGGTCTTTTGCCAAGGTCATAGAACCGCTAGCTACAGTCAAGGTATTACCACCTTGAGCGCCAGCAGGAACGTTAATGTATCCGGCAGAAACCATTCTCTGCACGTTGGAAGAACCAACGGCTACATACGCGGTGAGAGTATCACCAGCGGATACGGAGTTGGTTGCTCCTTCGTTGTCATAGATGTCAGCTCGGATTTCCAAAAGTTTTGGAGTTCCTGGAGCAACTATAACAGAGGAACCTAATGAGATTTCGCTATAAGTAGCAGTGGCATTGTTCAATTCATAAATGTCTGTGGTTGAACCAACCAAGACACCATCGACGAACAAACCGCCATTTCGGAATCTCTGAGCAGTGTTGGCATCTGAAGAGTCAACATAGACTCTCAGATTTTCAACTTTCATGTTTTCACCCAAGGCTTTCATTTCATATCTTGCCAAGGTGACACCTGTCGCGCTTAAGGTGACATTGCCAGATGGTGAATCGGATTTCTTGCTAATAGTAAGAGATCCAACTGATACGGTCTGCAAACCAGTTTGGTGTGCAGTGTAAGCATCTGTGGTGCTGTCATCATCACCGCGAACTAAGATGTTAGAACCAAAGTCGCTGTCTGTAACACTTACATCAGCAGCTTGGCGCAATGAAACTTGGAAGTTGCGGTTGGAACCGCCGATGACGTCAACCATAACTTTGATGGTTGGGGAACCGGCTTCAATCTTCTTAGGAGCAGAGGACAAGTCAAAGAGGACGTATCCATTGGCATCCATGGAAGAAACTGTGGAACCAACTTGCACGCCATCCACCATAAGTTTGAAGTTCTTCAAGTCTTTGGCTTCAATAGAACCAATGACTCTGAAGTTCATAGACCTAAGATAGACTGCGCGGGTGCCGACTGTAACTACACTTCTCCAAGCATTGAAACCTTCTTGCGGTGCAAGATCGGTGTTCACGGTTGGGTTAAGAGAAGTCACGTAAGTGGCAAAGTCAAAGGAAGCCAAAGTTGCAGAAGCAATGGTCATGATGTTGCCATTGATTGGGAAGGAACCGCCGATTGTGCCGGCGGAAACTACTACATCAGCAGCAGCGTTCAATCCTACACCCACAGTTTGACCTGAGGTGCTATCTGCAATGTTGGACTTAACTGTGATATTTCTGGCAGAGTTCGCTGGGATTGTAAATACTCCAGAAGAACTATTCCAAGAAATTACGCCAGCAGAAACTGACGCGTCATCAGTCAAGCGAGCTTCACCGTCATACAGATAAACCTTGGTTAAGGTTGTATCAGCAGCTACACCTAACTTCTTAAGTTTTAAGGTGTTAACTGAAACGGCGGATGAAGTGCCGTTTGAGAAGGTAAAGGTTGCCAATGAAGCAATGGCTTGCTTCTGAACCAAGGTGCCAGCGGCTGGGGTGCTGGAAGCGAGGCTTACAGTCACGGAACCAGAAACTGGTGGGACGCTAGAAGAAGTGCAAGCAGCTCTTTCGGAGACTACGCCTTCTGAGGTGGCGGCTTGGTCAGCACTATTTGCAGCAACAGTCTTCTTAAGGGACAAGCCCCAAGAATTTAGAACGGTCATGGAAGGAATACCCTTCTTGCCGGTGGCAGTCATCTGGAAGATTGTGCCATTGTCATTAACTAAGACGCCGTTGGTATGCATAGCGGTTGCGCTATCCATATTGGCGCCGGTTGGAAGATCATTAAAAGTATTGGCTGGAGCTTGCACGATATTTGAGAAGCTGAAACCAAGACCTGTGAACACTGAGCCGGATACGAATCCGCGCTTCTGTCCATTGGCTACGAGGTAGACTAATGGATCAGATGGACCTTTTACCAAGGAACCATCAGCGTAGACGATGATTGGGCCGACTGGTAGGGCTTGATCTTCAGAAGTGGCAGTTACCACTTGAGAGAAGTTGTAGCCGTGAGAAGCAAACACTTCAGATGAAGTGAAACCTCTGCGTGTGCCGTTTTCAATTTTCCAAACAGCACCGCCAGAAAGAACCAAACAACCATCGGAGTGAACTGCAGCGGAAGAGACAGCTGGGACGATAACCAACATCGCGCTCCATACGAAGGTTGAGATGGTTAAGCCAACAGCCATGGCTTTCCGTGCGTTAGAAGATAATTGCATTGTTTTCTCCTGTTTATAAAAACTTCAATTGAAATATGGGATTGACCCATATCTCCGTCGCTCGCTCACATAGAATCACGATTTTTTCGTGATCAGTTCGCTCGCTAGGAAACGAGAGTTTGCGGGAAATACTTTTTTGGCATTTTTTCAAATGTCGCAGCATCTCAAGCAAACAAAAATCCAACATGAGTGATTAATTGTTCATATGCGACAATCAATAGAGTTGGAATGTTTCAAAGTTTATATAAACATATGTTTAATTAGTTTTGGATCTTATAGCCGGTTTTCCTGCCCGGTGATTTTTTGAGAGCGCCTGGGAGATGGCTTTTCACCAGAGCTAGCGCAACAACATAATCTGCAAGTTGGGCAAAAAACGCATAAAACAAAGATCGACCACTATACTTGGCGGTTGCACCTTTTTCATGCCTTTGAGAGGCAAGTTCGTTGGGGCGCATACCAAGTAAGACAGTGTCTTACTATAGCTTAATAAGTTCCATAAGCAAAGACGGCGAATTATACCTGCTGTTACACGCATTTAACGTGTGCTTTGCTTGGATTATTGTAGAGCTTTTTTAGGGCTCTGCAAGGGCAGGGATAATAACCAAGAGGGCTAAGATTAGGCAAATTTTGGTACAAAAAAGCACTGCAGAAAGCTAAAGGCCTAGGCAGTGATTAAATGCTACAATTTGTGGATAATCTCAAACATCATCTTGATTGAAAGCATTATATAATATCTGACGATAAATGTCAACCCCAGAGTGATTGGTTAAGATATTCAAACACAACAAATACTTAGCACTTGATTATAATTAATATTATTGATAAAATTTATTAACCATCCCGCACTTGATGCGGGATCTAGATCCCTGCTTTCGCAGGGATGGTAATTATGCGGGATTCGTATAATGGTAGTACGCTAGCCTTCCAAGCTGGTGGCACGGGTTCGATTCCCGTATCCCGCTCCATGAAGAAATTAAATAACCCACATTTTGTGGGTTATTTTTTTGAGGGAATCGAACGCCCAGAAGCGAGGCAAGTCTCGAGACGCAGCCGAGCGTCGACAAAACATCCAGTGAATGTTTTGGCGCTGGGCTGGTTGTGCGAGCTTAAGCGAGCACTGAGATTCCCGTATCCCGCTCCAATAGAATATAATTTAAAAAGCCCTAGAAAAGGGGCTTTTTGTTTACTGTAATTTATCCACAAACCGTATGATAGGTATTGATAGGTACTTATATATTTAGATAAGTTATACACAATTCTACTAAATACCCTGTAAAATAGACTTCTACAACAACCGCGATTGCTAATAGCAAAACGATCAAAGGAATTATCAAAAGTGTTTCTTTTATCCCCTGCTTAAAGACCTGCCAACGCGTGATGCCTGGTTGTGGACGAATTAAAAATCGCGTTCCTAGATTCCATCCAAAAGCTGCAGCAAGGAGCACGGCTGGGATTTCGAAAATTCCATGCGGAAGAAGACCTGCGAGTGTATAAATAACTTTTGGAATAATTGGCGCATCGTTTAGGACAAAAAGTGCGACAATGACAAAACCAATTAAAAATCCGTTGGTCGCCATAAAAAGTATGGGGATGATCCCCAAGATCAATCCTCCAATCAATGCAAACAGTGCTGACTCAATGTTTTGGATAAAAATGGCGGAAGTGAGTTGCTGGTCGCTTTCGATGCCGCCAAACTTGTCTTGAAAAAATTTAAGAATATTCTCAAGTAAGTCCGGCTGAAAATTATAGCTGAAAGCGCCAACGATTACTGCAAACACAAAAACCTTCAACATTAAGACGATCTGACTTTTGCGCGATCGAATCAGCTCTCTATATAAATTAAAAACCCTACGAAAAATGGAGGGCGTGGTAGTGTTAAGTAAATTACTCATATTTTTTCCTAGCAAAGTGTGGTTGAAAAATAATCTGCACAGCGTAATATCTGAAATGTATCTCTAAGTGAGTATTGTTGTAAATTTAGCCTGCACAGGACGGCGGTCCGAGCAAGCAGGTTGCCTGCCTACCGCAGGCAGGCGAATTCAGCAGAATTCGACAACTGGTAAATTTACAATCAATGCGAACGTCCTTGGTCGGGCTGCTGGGAATCGAACCCAGACTATCCCAGTACCAGATGCTACGCATCGGTACGGGACACGCATGCTTTCAACCCAAAACTTTTTTGGTCGGGGAGCCGGGAATCGGACCCGGTCTATCTGCTCCCAAAGCAGACGTACTACCGGTATACTACTCCCCGGAAAAAAGTTTTGGGTTGCTTACAAGCGTATTTACCCCGTAGTGTCCCAACTTGTTGGGACTACTACTGGGGCTACCACTATACGACAGCCCGTAGATAAGTTTGCGAAGTTCCACAGCCTCACGGCTATGGAACGGAGCCCTGTACCGAAAGTCATTCATCACTAGTCTTAAGGTTGAGACTTTCTGGTACATGGGTAAGCTTCTCAAATTATACTTTATTCCTAGTTTTTTTTCAAGAACAGCTATTAATCACACAACGGTTCAATTAAACCATTATGAGGTTCACTTTATAGAAGAGCCGAAACCATTTTGACCGGTCGGACAAAAAGGTTTCGCTTGGTTTCTACAAATTATTCATTTGCCATTATTCACGACTTAAAATACAAACAAAAAACTCCCCGCATAACGAGGAGCTTTTTAAAATTTATCCTCAATATATCATTTGACCTGTGGCATAGGTCGTATAAGTCCCCACCCATTCAACCTGGTACAGACTATATCCCCTGCTTGTGAAAGCGTCCCAGGAAGCAAACGGACGCTTAAATCCATTTTCTACCATATAGATCGTCGGCTTATCAGTCGTATACATAATCAAGGTGCCGTTTGGTTTAGAGGTTTGAGCGTTCAAGGCAATATGATTTGGCACGTTGCCAATCACAGCACCGTCCACATATTTTACCAAGAAAAAATTATTTCCATAACGTATCGCATAAGCTTCCGCGGAAAGCGGAATGCGAACAAGGTCGTCAGCAACTAAGTATACTGTTGGATTTGTGTTTGTGCGAATTAAATCTCCAACAATGGGAGAATAAGCGGCTTGAGCATCGCTTGCAGAAAGGAGCCAGAAGCCCAAAACCAGACTTGCTAAAAATATCGCTTTTTTCATAAGAAAAATTAATTAATTATTTTGACTTATTAGTTTACATAAAAATCGACATTTCGTCAAGACCTAAAAGCCGGCCGCGAAACGCGGCCGGCTAAAATTTGAAAATATTTATTGCCCAAATTCTTGCGGTGTTTGAGATGACTCTTCTTTTGCCCCGCCCCGAACCGCCTCTTTCAAGTTCTTGCCAGCGCGAAATTTAGGAGTCTTGGTTTCAGGCACGTCAATCATTTCATCCGGCTTACGCGGATTGGCAGCGCGCCTTGCGGAACGCTGTTTGACGTAAAAAACTCCAAACCCTGAGATGTTTACTTCATTACCTGAAGTGAGCGCATCTGTGACACAATCAACAAACCCGTGGAGAATTTTATCTGCCTCTTTTTTGTCTATAGATAATTTAGAAGAAATTGCCAGAATTAAATCTTGCTTGTTCATATGTTTTCCTTGAGATAATGTCTGACATAACTATACCAAAGCAAAACGAAAATGGCAAAGGAAATAAGAAAACCGTCCGGCTTAGATTTTGCCCGCCCAGTTCGCGGCAAAGTCTTTGCCGCGCCTAGGACTTTTCCATCTAAACTCACGGCTTGAATAACTGTACTAAATTCGTTAATTTTATCCGGGGTAAGTGCGGTACTCCAAGCATAAGCCCCCTCTGTTGTGCGATTATAAGATTGATTCGCCTGCGGATCTTCATATTCCAAAGAAGCTAAAATATTACCAACCTGATCTTTTAAAGTTATGCTTTCCACGCCTTTATTATTGAAAGAAAGGGAACTTGTGGATTTATAAATCACAAGGAAACTACCCGCCTTGATCGTTCCACTCTTAATTTTATAACTTGAAGCTGCGTCAGAGATAGTAAATCCGATCAGATCAATGTCTTGACCTGTTGGATTGAAAAATTCGATAAATTCTTCCGTAGCTGAATTTTTTGGATAAGGAAATACTTCATTGATTTGTATATCGATAATTTTGCTTTCGTTGTCTGCGGCATTGACCTCTAGACTTGATGAATTCGATAAGTTTGGCGTTGGAATTTGCCACACCCACCCTGCTTGCGTCTTCGAATATGACATGCCCTCTTTGGCATCGCTATACATTACGGAATCTATCAAAACTTTTGTAGGACTAAAAATCCTGACTGTCTCTGCGCCTGAATTATTGAGGGCAAAATTTCCAGCTGGAATAATAATTTGGACATATTCACCTGGATTAATCGTAGGGCTTTGAATTTGATAATTGCTTGAACCAACTGGATCTTGCGACGCGCCGTCATCAATAATCCACTGGTGCATATAAATCGGAACACTGCCGGAATTTACGACTTCAATCCATTCTGCGCCACCGTCCGGTCCGGGAGGGTTTGGGTAAATTTCTGTAATTTTTAAATTTCCATCCTCTGGTTTGGATGCGGGCTTTGTAATTTGTTCCGCAAGGTCATTAAAGCTGTTTACAAAACCTTTTGTCACAATTTTTGTCCAATAATATTTACTGTCTGCGTTGAGTGCGTAAGAAGTGTCTTCTTTTACCGCCTCAAGATAATTAACTTGCGACTGCAGTTTGCCATTTGGCCAAAATATGCGGACGCTATCACCTCCGGTATTATTTAAGGCAAATGATTTTTCTGGAATGTTAACCGCTAAATATGTAAACGATTTGATAACTAGCGATTCAGAAATTTTATACGCGCTTGCCCCGGCTTCGTCTGTGGTGCCTTCGTCATCAATCTGCCAATCTTTCAAATCAACATCTAAATTGGAATTGTTATAAATCTCCACCCATTCCTCTCCATCATCAGAGCCGTCGGGGTTGACAAATATTTCTGTAATTTGAATATAAGGAGAATAGACAGGCTCGAAAATTGGTCCTGTGCCTTCACTTCCCTCGGATGGGCTTGGGGACGGTTCACTGGGAGTTTCGGTTTCTGTATCAGCGCTTGGTGCGCCAGATGTTACAGCCGGAACTATGGGTGAGGAAAAATTTCGAGGATGAGAAATTGTTTGTAAAATAAAATCTGAAAAATTATTATTTGTATCCTCATTATTGCCAGTTTCGCCGGTTGGCTTGCGTTCATACGATTGATTGGCCGTTAAATTTAACAAACCTGTGCCTTCAACAAAACCATTACTTGCCAAACCCCAACCAACGCTATCAATAAGCGCGCCTGTGTCATTAGCTCCCTGCCGTAGAGCAATGCCATTATCATCTGCGATCGTTCCAGTTGTTTTAATATCAGGTGTAATCGAAATATCCGTGTAATTGGAATTTGCCCATAAATAAAAACCGTGGGCTTTGATTATGATTGAATCAGACCACGATTTAATTAAAGTGTCGGTTGCAGCAACTTTTGTCCTTTTGACTAAGCGATACCCTTTAAGATCAATGTCAGTGCTAGTTGGATTATAAATCTCTATAAAATCATTTCCAGTCTTGCCAGCACCCCCAGTCGTCTGAAACTGACTGATAACCAAATGATCCGTACTCGCAAATACTAAGCGGGGAAATGTAATCACTGATAATAAAAATATAAATACAAATATCCACTCTTTCTTAATGTTTTTCATTTTGTTTTTATTAATACTTATTAATTATCTATTAATTATTTTTTGTTTAACCGAAACCATTCTGACCGATCGGTCAGAATGGTTTCGGTTGTTTAAATAATTTTATGTATGATCTTTACATTCATATACGTAAAATATTTCGCCAAATCCCATTCCCGTAATAACTTAAGAAAATCATCAGGTAAATCATAAGATCCCACCATAACACTTTTTTGGAGTACAGTAAAACCCATTTGGATAAGGAGTCTTCTAATAAACGTCCTGTGCCGCGAATATTTTTCTGGAATGTCAAATATCACCACAGTTGGTTCGTCTTTTTTTCTTTTTAGCCTTTTGCGCTTTAGCTGATCAATCAAGAATTTCTGTTTTCCTTCTTTTGTAATATTATAAAAAATTTGAGTATTTTTTCGACTTTTTACTATCCAGCCCGAGCTTTTTAATTTCGACATTGTTGATCTGAAAGCCGGCTTTCTAATCGGTCCTTCCATACCTCGGCGCATCCACTTCTGAATCTCATACTTACTAACCAGCATTTCAGAGGTAATTTCTCCAACTCCGCATAAAATCGACAAAATAGTATAAGTCAAACTACCCTCTTTTATTTTTGGTTTCATATGCGATTCTTTATATATAAATTATAAACAGCCCAAATAATTATTGCAAATCAAACTTTCGCGCGAAATAAACGCAACCATTTTAACCGATGTACCTTCACATAAAGTTACGGCACACAGGTCGGTCAGAATGGTTGCGTGGAAAAATTAAAAATTTAAAAAAACACCATTTGGGAAAGGTGTTTAGATATTCGCGTAAAAAATTTTATTCCAAAGGTTGCGGGACGGCTGTGTCAGCTGACTCTTGAGTCTCCGCTTTTGGCTGCTCTTTCTCTTTTTCAGATTCAGGAAGCTGTTTGTAAAGCGTTCCAAGCACCCCATTTACAAATTTACCGGACGACTCTCCTCCAAAGGTCTTGCCAAGCTCTACTGCTTCATTGATCGCAACCTTGGGCGGAACTTCTTTGCTAAATATCAACTCAAACACTCCAAGCCGGAGAATGTTGCGGTCAATGACGGTAATTTGATCAAGCGGCCACTCTGGCGCGGTTTTGGTGATAATCTCATCTATCTCGGGCATTTTTTCGAGTACACCTTTTACTAAATTTTTGATAAACTCTGTATCATCAAGTCCGGGAGCAAACTGCTCGATGTTTCTTGCATTGATTGCCTCAATGCCTTCTTGTTTGCCATTAAAATCCCACTCATAGAGCGTTTGCATAGCGATCGTGCGAGAAAGATGTCGATTGGACATAGAAATAAGTTAAAGGTTGAAAGGAAAAAGTTAAAAGAAAAGAAAACCAAAGAAAATTATTTCTTTGGTTTAGCCTTCTTGACTTTGATTTTCAAAACTTGCTTGCCCTTGTAGAAACCGCAATTTGAGCAAGCTTCGTGAGGACGGGCTGAAAAATTGCAATTCTTGCAAACTGCCAAATTTGAACTCTTAAGAAAATCATGTGATCGTCTTTGATTACGTCCAGCCCTAGTCTTATGTTTTTTAGGAACTCCCATTTGTTTGCTTCCTTATATCCCCCACTCCTTCTGAAGAAAATACTTCATACAAGATAAGATATCGTAGAGGATTAATTGATTTAATTTGATACATGATACGTGTTACGTGATTCATGCTTTTTTATTTATATCATAAATTTTTGATTTGGTCAAAAAATATCTTCCTACTCACCCCTTGCGAGATTATCTATAAAAAAAGAATCTCGGAGACCGAGATCAATCTAATTTTGACGAGGTCGAGAGCTTAGGTGTAAATTTACGACTAGTAAATTTAACACCGTCTTTTTTTATAGATAACCGAGCTATCATCCCCATTCAACTGCTGACGAACAGGAGTCCCACAGCCACTGCTCCGCAGCGGAAATTTGAATTTTGAATTCTGAATTTCGATTCAATATTTATTATTAGAGTATTCTAATTTGATTCGAAATTCGAAATTAGTTATTCAATATTCCCAATGCGAAGCATTGGTATGAGATTCGCCAGCAGGTGAATAAGGATTAAATCACACAACATGAATCATGTAACATATATCATGAAACATGAACCACAAAACATAAAACAAAAATAAATTTGGAAAAAACCGGGGAGAGGAAGCGGGCACACGGAGTGCGCACAATCCTCTCCTAACGACGACGCAGGAGGCACAGACAGCCGATGGCAGCGCTTAGTGCCCCGGCGCCGCCAGTCGCGGCCCATCCGAAGATGGGCGGACCAATCGCGACCAGACCAATCGCGGCGACGCCAACGGCGATCAGGTCGCTTTGATTGAAGTGCCGAGCGGTCATGACGACCTCGTTCCTCTCGCCGAAGCGAAGATGAGGATGATGACGCCGATGGCACCGCCGCCGATGGCACCAAGCGTCAGAAAGGTGCGCTCAGGGTCAGCGAGATGACGAGCGCCAGACAGCACTCCGACCACGACGACGAAAAGCATCACCGCTGATAGCGCGATGGCTGGGTGCCGGTCAACGAATTTTCCGAGGGTCTCCATACTCTACCTCCAGTAGGCGCTCGCGGTTGCGAGCGCTCCGATGATGACGACTAGACCAAACCCCCATGGACTGGTCAGAAGGTTAAAGAACCCTTCCCAGTCAATGGAGTCGTCTGAAGACGACGAGCTCGCGCGACTATTGTCGTATACTTGAACCTGCCGCTTGTAATGCGACATGATACTCCTCCTTGATGAACTTGTTGTCATCCTGAACACAGACTTTATTACCGTTCGAGCGTCAGCGAGAACTTCCCTGCCTGCCGGCAGGCAGGTCGATTACGCTTCGCTTCGCTCGAAGAATAAAAACTAAGCTCAGAATGACAGTTTGTAAAATCTTGCGATCAAAATATTTTTTATTATTCCCGCGAAAGCAGGGGTCTGGATCCCGCATCAAGTGCGGGATGACAAGAGAAAAATATTTTGATAGCACGATGCTTTTCATGATTCATGATTTATACAATTGGGGGGTGCTGGGGGAGAAGCTTGAGACTTCGAAGTCTGAAACAATCTCCCCCTGCACGACTCACATGGTCGACCTACAGCGTGTAGATCTCCCACACCAGCCACCCGACGAAGATGACCACGGCAGCTCCGATGCCACCTCCGATCACCCACAGTTGGTAGTTGTCCCACCAACTCGGACCCTTCGCGTTTCCGAGGGTGGTGTGATTGGACAACCACGCACCTCCTTGCAAAGAGCAGTTGCTCGGACTGCTCGAAGTTAACGACTGCGCCCGAGCGCGCAGGATAGAACGAACACTACTTTTTTGGCTTCTTCTTACAAGCTTTTTCCCGTACATATCCCCACATCTGCTCCATACTTGGACAAGGTACAGCATGAGTCACATACGGAATCTTTCGCCCAAATGTTGTTGGGGCGTCAACTGGCAATGACACCTTGGGACGCTTAGCCATGACTCCCCCTGGTTTTATCAGGCATTTCTGCCCTTTTGTTTTCGTGATTCTAATTATATCAAAATCACTGAAAATAAAAAAGCACAAATATTTTGAATCCGGAATAACGAATTATGAATACTGAAATTTTGATTGCTTCGGGTTTTACCCTCGCAATGACATTTGTAATAAAGGCGGAATGGGCAATGTGCTTGAGGAAAGCAACACTGCCCATGGCATTTAGCAGCGCTTTTCTGGTCGGGAAACTAGAAAGAACGCTGATTGAACCTTGACTGACTTTGGTCTGGGACACGCGATGGAGAATCGCAATTGAGAGACCCCTACCCAGACCTGCGGGACGAACTAGTAGAACCTCTGTCGTTTCGTCGGCCACTTGAGAATGACCAGCACGATGATGAAAAAGATCGCAAAAATCCAGTCAGTCTCGTTCATGGAGACTTTTCCTCCTAAAATTTCAGGGATGATTCCCTTCCTCTAAATTCTACTATGTCATCCCAGACTTGATCCGGGATCTAGATCCCTGCTTTCGCAGGGATGGAATGAATAAAATTCAAAGGAAGGGGCTGGAAATTTCTTCCTCAAATCCTCATAGCGAGGTACGGCACAAAATTAACCTTCGCAGTCCCGTTAATCGGGACGAGAACGTAGGTTGGAAAAATCGACTTGATGTCGATTTTTAACAACCGGTAATTTTGTGTACGTACCGAGCGCCTTTCCTTCCACAATACTGAATGCTTAGGCAGGCTTTACGGTAAAACTATCTATCCGTGCATGACAATCTAAGTACTCAGAATTGTGAAAATAATTTTTTCCTTACACAATTCTGGGGACTTACCTGATTGCTAGGGGGCAAATATAAATTTCCCCGCTTAATCGAGATAACCCTCCCAGAATAGTGAAAACAAATTATCAGAAACAAAAAATAACAAATTAAAAAATCTTATTTCTTTTTACTTATTACTTATTACTTATTACTTTTTAAACGTCTGTCCGAGAAATCAATCTGACTCCGATAACTTGCGCATCTGTAATTCCGTTTTTCAAAGCCTCATCTAATGCATCCTCTTTGGCAACCCCTGGATCTGGTGCAATGATTGTCAGAAGCATTCCATTCGTATTATGAAATTCTGACATTGGCCGAGCATTTGGATGACTTGTGGAAATTGCGACATTAAACTTCATAAAATTCTCACTTTAAAGAATTAAGATTACTATATCGCTTTTTTTATTTTCCAAATGCTGGGTACTTAGAGCATTGATTGCTAAGAGGGCATATAAAATGATTTCCCTGCAAAACCAAGATAAGTGCCCAACATCTGAAAAGTAAAAGCGCTCCGTCAGGAGCGCAAAAAAGCTTACAGCTTTAAGCTAATAGCTTATAGCTTTTACTAATCGTCTCCTGAACGATTTTCGGCACAATGATTCAATTTTTAAGGTGAGCTCAATAATATTGAAAATTTAGTCGAAACCCTGTACTGATACGCCTTTGGCAATCTAGTTCAGGGTAACAGCAAAGTATACACCCAAACGCCTATATTGTCAACCCCGTATATCAACTTTGACAAGTATTTATTATTTTTTTAAAGAAAATAAGCCATTTTTCATTATTTAATAAACCCAACATTATTGCCAGAAACTTTGATATTTTATGAAAAATAATCAAAGTTGTATTACGGGGTCAAGGGCTTTTGCATAAAAATCGTGAAAATATGGCTAAAATAAGGAAACATAAATTTATTAATTTTGATTTTGTGACCCTAAGAAACAACTTAGGAATTGACTTTTTCTAAAAAATTAAGTAAAATACAAGGTCTTATGCGGATTCCCCGCTTTGACTTTGTACATTCTCGACTCCCCAAGGAGGAGATATAATGTTTCGAAGAACTATTACTTTGACGCTCATCATCTGGGTCGTTTTTCCGTTTGATCTCGCGGCTGCGGAACCCGCGACCTTCATCCCCAGCCAGCGCGTACAAGGCGTTGGCAAGGATCGGGAAAATTCCAAAGCCATCGGCCTGGACATCAGGACTGACCTGATCAAGCACGCCTCGAGATTCTATATCTTGCGGCAAGAGAAGGCTCGTGCTGCGCCTGCACGCATCTTCGGGCCTGAACTTTGGCCCATTATCCAGAGAAGCGCGCAAGCCAAGGGAATCGATCCCATGATCATGGCTGCCGTGATCTACATCGAATCGTTTGGAGACTGCAACGCGCGGTCGTCTTCCGCTGCTGGGTGCGCACAGTTCACCCGACAAGCTGCACGAGAAGAAGGTCTTCGCGTTGTCACGAAGCGCGGCCAGACCGGCACACGTACGATCACGCGCGGACGCGGCAAGACTGAACGCAAGGTCGTGGTGCCTGTCTACGGAACAGTGTACGTCCGTGACGACCGGCTCGACCCTACCAAAGCCATCCCGGCAATGGCGAACCGTTTGTCCAAGCGCATCGAGTCGCTCGGACGGGTAGACTTCTCCATTGCGGAGTACCATATGGGTTGGGGGTACCTGACCACAGCCCTGTCCCTGTACTCAGGACAGTCGGTGGATTACAAGAACGTCAGGAAGGTTGTGGGTGAGCTTTCGTATCCGCAGGTGTTTTTCAACAACACCCCGCGATACAAGGCTGGACTGTACAACTTTCTTGGTCGGCTTGCCGACTACTCACCCACGTACTACTTCCGTATAATGGCTGGGCTTGATCTACTCAAGCTTTACCGCCAGAACCCAGCCAAGTACGAGGCAGAGTGGAAGAAGTATCAGCCAAAGTTCCCCAACCACGAAGTCACGCCGAATAGGATGTGGTCCTACTACGGACCAGATGACGTGGCGCGCCTTGGCATCGCAGACCTCCCGGCGCTTCAGGCCGCGTGGAAGAACGGGCGCATCAAAACCCTGCCCAATGCCTCTGCAAAACTTGGGGTCAATATCCGCACGACTAGTAAGTCGCCGATTGCGGAGAGAGACCTCAAGAATCGGCAGTGGTACATGGGAAGTGAGCCTGCTACCCTTGGGTGTCTCCTGTACATCGCGTACGAGTTGAGACAGCTTCAAGGCAACGCGTTCGTGCCTCTGGAGACCAACTCGCTCGTACGGCATCTGAAGTACCAGGATGCGCTAGGTGGACGCAACACCAACGCTCGTACTCAGTTGCCGACGCACGCACTGGGGAAGGCGTTTGACCTTCCACGGACGAACCTGAATAGACAGCAAGAACGAGACCTCACATTTATCCTGGAGGACCTCGAGTCCTTGGGGCTGCTCGGGTGGATCCTCGAGGGGGCGCAACGCACCATCCACGTGGTGCCCAACCCTGAGTATCAGGGGTTCTTCGCTGGTGTGTACTACGACGCCGTCAAGTTCGTAGACAGTACTCGGTAACCCCACCATGTGGGCTTCGAAACACTTCGACCGGCTCGGTGATCTCTGCAGATCCCGAGCCGTGTTTTTTTAACTACATTAAATTATATAAATTAATTTACAATTATTTTTAAATATTTATTTTTATTACAAAAACAATATTACCAATTTCTGTCCGATCGGACAGAAATTGGTAATAACTTAAAATATCTATATTAAATAAAAAATCAATAACTATACGGAAAACTTTTGTAATAATTTATCATAATGGGTTGATTATAAATTAATTTGATTATCCAAATCAAATTAATTTATAATGTAAGTCAAGGAGGACACCATGTTCATTGTCCTGTCAGAACGCGACGCGCAGATCGCCATGTTTATCATTGCTAGTAGTGTAGATAATGGAGCGATACGACTTCGTCCAAATGGATGTGAAGATTGGATCGACTCGGCAGAAATCAAATCAGTAGCAGACAAGCTGCACACCCAGTTACCGAGGTATCTACGAGAATCACGCAAACTGAGCGCTGTATAACGGCCAGATTATTAAAATATCCGTCCGTTTTTTTATTGACCAAAAAGACTCGAGGATATCCCCGAGTCTTCTTTTTTTCTTTTTACTTGCCGCTTTTTATTTTCTAACTATCTCTCTACCTCTCCTGTCCCATCAGATGGGACATCCTCTCCTTGAAAGGAGAGGAAGAATTTGTATAGAATTAATAGTCCATTCCACCCATTCCTGGCATGCCACCACCTGCCATTAGCTTCTTTTCTTCTGGCTTCTCAACAACTGCGGCTTCCATTGTAATCAAAGTAGAGGCAATAGAGAAAGCGTTTTCCAAAGCCAAGCGTGTGACTTTGAGTGGATCCACAATTCCAGCTTTCATCATGTCTTCCACTTTTCCTTTTTCCAAACTATCTTTGGTAAAGTCATAACCACAGTGGGTAGGACCGGACTGGATATAGGAAATAATTCCGGTTGGCTCTATGCCGGAATTATCCGCAATCTGCCGCAAGGGCGCTTCCAAAGAATCCCGCACAATCTTAACTCCTGCGCGCTCTGCATCTGTGAAATCTTTTCCAAACCCTTCAAGCTTTGGCGCAATTTTTGCCAAAGCCGCTCCGCCGCCAGCAACAATACCTTCTTCCACTGCAGCCTTAGTGGCATTCAGCGCATCTTCAATTTTAAATTTCTTAGCTTTCATTTCAGTTTCAGTAAACGCGCCTACCTTAATCACTCCCACCCCGCCAGCCAAGCGCGCCATGCGCTCTTGGAGTTTTTCTTTTTCATAGTCTGAGCTGGTAGCTTTAAATTCATTCTTAATCTGCACCACGCGATCCTCAATATTTTTCCTATCCCCCGCGCCATCTACTATAGTTGAGAATTCTTTTGTGGCAATGACTTTTCGCGCTCGACCTAGCTGAGTAAGTTCAGTCTTATCAAGCTTCAGTCCCAAATCTTCACTAATTACTTGCCCACCTGTGAGCACCGCGATATCGGCAAGCATTTCCTTGCGGCGATCGCCGAAACCAGGTGCTTTGATAGCCAGCACATTAAATGTTCCGCGAAGCTTGTTGACGATAAACGTAGCAAGCGCTTCCCCTTCGATATCATCGGCAATAATCACCAAATCTTTTTTGCCGGTTTGCGCGACTTTCTCAAGGAGTGGCAAAATATCCTGTACGCTCGTAATCTTTTTATCAGTAATTAAAATATGTGGATCTTCCCACACGGCTTCCATGCGATCAGTATTCGTAATCATATACGGAGAGACAAATCCTTTATCAAACCGCATACCCTTAACTACTTCTTTTTCCAGTCCCACAGTCTGCCCTTCTTCCACAGTAATCACGCCGTCATGCCCCACTTCTTCCATCGCTTCAGAAATCAGTTTCCCAACTTCCGCGTCCAAGGAGGCAATAGTCGCGACTTGTTGAATCTCTTCTTTGTTCTTCACTTCTTTCTTCACTTTGTGCAATTCTTCCACAACAAACTTTACAGCTTTATCCATGCCGGATTTAATCTCATGCGCTTTGGAGGAAGCCAAGGCCGCAGCCTCAAAAGCTTTCTCTATCATCTTTTGCGCAAGTACTGTAGCTGTGGTTGTTCCGTCTCCAGCCGCCTCATTGGTTTTGTTGGCGACTTCTTGAATTAAATTTGCACCGATATTTTGGAATTTATCCTCAAGCTCAATGTCCTTGGCAACAGTCACACCGTCATCTGAGACAACCGGGCTGCCAAAACCTTTATCTAAAATCACAGACTTGCCTGTAGGACCAAGCGTAACCTTGACCACATCAGCGGCAATATCCACTCCTGCTTTAATAGCTTTTTTAGCTTCAAAACCTGATTTAATTAATTTTGACATAAAATTTCATGAATCACGAATCACGAATCATGTATCATGCATTTGGTTCATGCTACATGTTTCATATTGCATGAATTAATTAATTATTCCTAACACATCCTCGTCTTTGAGAAATTTATACTCGACTTTTTCGCTGCCTTCAGAAACTTCAACTTCATCACCAGCGTATTTGCCAAACAGCACTTTATCGCCGACTTTCAAGTTTAGTTTTTTAATTTTCTCCCCTTCACCGATTGCTACAATCTCACCTTCTTCTTTCTTTTCTTTCTCCGCAGTATCAGGAAGCACGATCCCTGATTTTGTGACCTCTTCTTGCCGCATTGGCTTGACCAGAATCCGGTCACCGATTGGTTTGATATTCATACCAGTTTCTCCTTATTTCTTAATTACTTGTTTGATTATTTTAAAATACCCAAACGTTCGGGTATATAGGTTTTTTGCTTATTAATTTTACTAAATAACACCCAGTCTAGTCAAGATCTGATAAAACTTTAATCTGACCGCTTTCCTTATATCTAAACTGTGCAATTTAAGCATTTTGGAATTGGCAATAGTTGTCGAAGTCTCCCAATGATTTTCCGGTAATTTAAAAGTGTGGCGGATATGAACCTGGGCAAGCACGGGTTCGAAAACTACTGCCGGAATAAAAAGCAATATTTCTAAAAAAAACTTTATGAACATAGATACCTTACTGTTTTTATTCCGAGCAAGAATGTCCCTGTCCAATACAAAATTTGGAAAATCCCTATTTACCCAATTATTAATAGCGATCGTTTGAAAATATGTCGGTTCGCCGAATATTGGCTGCATGCTTGCCAGCCAAAAAGAAAAGTATACATCATCGCCTGATAATAATATTGAAGAAAAATCCAGATTATCTTGTGTGGTATAAAAACCAAAACAGAAATGCTCTTTGATTTTCCCTTTGGTTTTATAAAGCCCTAGAGATTTAAACAATAAAATAATGATGGTACGGACAAAATACAGTGTTCCCTTTCGCGTGACCACGAAAAAATCTATATCTGACTGCGCATCTGCTGTACCTAATGCCAAACTGTTAATTATTGCCATGCTACGGACAAAGGGAATTACCTGAAGCAACCACTCAAATCGCTTGATCTTGTTAAATCGTTTTTTTATTTCCTCTTGATTTTGAAAATAAATTCTTTCATCCCAAGGGGTCAGCGCATATAAATCCCCTTGTTGCACAACTTTCTTATTTGCTTGTAATTCGTCTAACGACTTTTTTAAATCTTGCCGACTGGCATGCTGTTTATACAAAAATTTCCATAATTTTTCAAAATCTATTGGAACTTGAAAAATCGAAAAAAACGCCAAAGTTGCCAAGATGGCGTCTTTGGGAGTTGAAATTAAAATTTTGTTATTGTCCGAGAATGGCATTGGCATCTATTTCCTTCCACCCATCAGAATTTTCATCATAAAGATAAACTTTTAACTTATGCGAAAACTCTGTGTCAGAAAAAGTATATTCTGTACGGGCGGCTTGTCCAGCGCGGTGAGAATATATAAATTTTTTGTCTAAAACGACCGGACGATTTTCCCGAGCAAGTTTTATTCTGCCAAATGGCGTCTGAATAATCAACACATCCGCAAAACCCTGTTTGACTTCCCCGTCCTGAGTATGCGCAATTATATCTTCTTGGGTTTCTTCTTCTACTGTAAATCTGCCTTTTAAATTTTCTTTAAGTTGTTCCCATTGTTCATCTTGCATAAATTTTGTAACCATCCCTGCCTGCCTGCGGTAGGCAGGCGAAAGCAGGGATCTTAATTTTATTGTAACAAACCCGGATATAAATCTTGCCAATTAGGATTATTCTTTTCAATTAATTCTATTTTCCAATTACGCTTCCATTTCTTTATTAACTTTTCCCTTCTTAAGGCTTCTTCCCTGTCTTCTAATATCTCAAAATAAACTAACCTGTGAACGTGATATTTTTTTGTAAAACCTTCAACGAGCCCTTTTTTGTGGGCATCAATCCGGCTTGCTAAATCGGAGGTAAAACCAGTATAAAGTACTCCTTTAGGCTTACTGGCTAAAATATAAACAAAATAACTGTCTTTCATTTTCAGATCCCGCATCAAGTGCGGGATGGTTAAATTGAAGGCTTCTCGCAAGAGGAAAAACTTTCACTACTTCTGGCACTTTGGGCAAAAACTTCCCGTTCTGCCATTAAACTTTTTGCTTACTATCATACTAGCACAAATCAGGCATTTTTTCCCAGTTCGTCCATAAACCTTATGGACCTTGCCATAGCTTCCCCATTTTCCAAAAGGGCGGACAAAATCACCGACGGATGAACCGGACATTTTCACGGCTTGCTGTAAAATCCTCTTTATCCCATTAAAAATCTCTAACTGTTCATTTTCCCGCAAGGTTTTAAGCATTCTGTCTGGTTTCACTTTTGCAAAAAAACAAATTTCGTCCGAATAAATATTCCCGATTCCTGCGATCTTGGTTTGATCCATCAAAAAACTCTTCAGTTTCGCTTTTGGATTCTGCTTCGTAATATTTTGGAAAACTGCAAAATTAAATTTTTTCTCAAGCGGTTCTGGACCGTACCCAGCAAGCTCCGGCACTAATCTCACTTCTTTGTCATGCACTAGTTTCAAATATCCGAACTGCCGCATGTCGTTATAAAAAAGTTTGGAGCCGTCTGTAAATTCAAAAATCACATGCGTCCATTTGGCAGGCAAGGAAACGCTCGGGTAATTTTCAATGTTCAAAAGCCTAAGTGACTTGCTTAAATCTTTTTTGGATAAATAAATCAGTTGACCGGTCATCTTCAAATGCACGAACAAGCTATACGGACCGACAAAATCAATAATAATGCTTTTGGCGCGCCGAGAAATATTTTTAACTTTTTGGTTTTTCAAAATTTTCTGAAATTTTGCCACGGCCCGCTTATCAATTTTACGTATATTAGGCAAAGTTAAAGGGCCGATGGCAATCATTTTCGGCTGTTTTACTTGCACGTTCTTTATTGTCTTGTTTCTGACTGCTTGGCGAAGTTCGTTCACCACAGTCTCAACTTCTGGTAATTCCGGCATAATAACAGTATTTAAAAATTTAGAAAAAATGGGGCAGGCCTGCCTTCTACCCCGAAATTGTGATCGATGTGAGAATGATCCCACGTAGGAGCAGGCGGGTTCGGGAACCGCTTAACCCGTTAAGGTTGACCCTATAGGCAACCTACAGACTGGACTTTATGATTTGCCTCAGGCTGTCTGCAAGCCCGCTCTTTCTCAAACACCTTCGTGTTTCCGACAAGGAAACTAGCTCACCGATGCATCGTGAGGTTTACTTCTATCCCTGCCCTAGCAGGAGGATAGCCTTGTCGCACCTTCCGGTGAAAAAGAGCCGGAGAGAGAATACATCGGTTACCAGCGGTATTCGTGTCGAGTGGCTATATCGGCACCTCCTTTGAAGATGCTTGTATTATACCAAAAAATCCCGGTTAGGTTCCGGTCAGAAAAAATAACTTTTTGAAAATAATCAAAATCACCAATGTTTATAAGGCTGGATCAAATTATTAATTTTTAATTATTTACGTATATACATACGTAAATAAAAAAAAGACCCACCGGATAAACCGACAGGCTAGGGGCATCACTTAGATCTTTTCCTAAAGCGAGATGCGCAGTAAACGACAGAGCTTTTTCACGAGACAGGGCGACCATCGTAACGTCGTCATGTCTGAGTCCTTGGATGACCTCAAACTTTCCTGTGTATAGCGCCTGCACCAGCTTGCCTCGGAGACGCTCAGTCTGAATCAGATCACGAGTCTCGTCAGTCATCATCGTCTACTCTCTTCTACGACAGAATACTGAGTATACGGCTAATGTCTTTTGCCGTCTGTTCAGGTTGCGGTGGGGTTTCATAAGTCATTGGGATCAGGTGCGTTGATGCGATCAAAACTTGTACTAATGTCTGGTGCTGGAAATTCAAATACCCAAGTCTTTCACAGAAAACCCTACGCCAACATTCAGCATCTCTTGTGTTCCTGAAAAAAAAGACCCTCAATTCTGGCCCATTGTCGTAGTTTCGAACAATTCTAAGGCGTGCTCCCATCTTTTCCTCCTTTCATCCTCTAGATAAAACAATAATAACATTTTTTCGCAAAGAAAACAGCCCCGATAGAAATGTCGGGGCTGTAATAAACGTTTTATAAACCCAAAACCTTAACCATCTGTTTCAGGAGGCTCAATACGACAGCCGGAGGCATAAAGCTGTATGAGTCTACTCCCTCGTCATCTTTGACTGTCCATGGTTTTTCTATAATCTTAACTTTTCCATCAGCTTGGAGTTCATATCCGTATTCCGGAGTCAATTCATAATCATCCACATTTTCCCCCGCAGCAGAAACTGGGACAGAATTGCGCAAATACACTTTTGGAACACCCGTCAGCTTAAGCAGTTGATTAAAGACTTGTCCGTCAATCTCAAGACGAGCCTTGATCGGCTCAATCCCCAACTCATCGCCTTCTTTAGGCACCATCCGGGCTTGATTGCATGGTGGATTATCACATTTCAAATAAAAAGATTTCTTGTCTGCATCCCAACCGACTTCTCGCGTGGCGAGTAGTTTGATGTTTCTCGGGGTTTTGCAGATAGGACAAATCATACGATACTTGATCCGTTCATCGATTACGCTATTAGGGACATTGATAAATATGAAAACATCAGGATCCTCCCGATAACCAATCAATTCTTTCAAAAACAAAGAATAGCTGACTTGATCCAGCGCCCGAGGAAATCCGTCTATAAACAAAGCTTGTCTTGGCCGTTTACTAATTTCGTATTTAATCAGCGCCATGATAAGCTCTGAGGATATAAGTGATGATTGGTTCCTGTTGGTTATTAAATTAATTGTTTCTTCCACGCTGTGAAATCCCCGATAATTTTTTTGTAAAAATTCTATAAGCGCGGCTTTTTCCTGTTCGGATGATTCTAAAGCTTTATGGATATCACGCACAATATCGCCGACTGAAAGATGCCCAACTTTGTCTTGGCTAACTTGCTCCATAAACATTTTGGAGTATGTGCCTTTGCCGGAGTTTTTCTTGCCAAGAAGAAACGCCACAAATGTCTTGCCAGAAGCTAGGTAGGCTTTTAATTTTTTAATTTCCTCACCGGCTTTCGCTTGGAAATATTCCTGTCGGCTCGCAAGATCATTAAGATCAAATTTATTATCTAATCCATCAACTTTAGTTTTAAACACTGGAAAATCAGACATGGTTTATTATTCCTCGATTGTTATCTTATTAATTATTACGTCATTAATCGGATCTGAAGACTCACCGGACATCGGATTGACATCTACCGGAGCGTTGCCAATCTTGGCTACTACATCCATGCCAGAAGTCACATACCCAAATACCGTGTATTGCCCGTCAAGCATGGGCAAGGCCTCAAGCGCTACATAAAATTGGCTGCCAGAGCTTGGGGTGGTTTCGGCAGGACCAGAGGTTCGCGCCATGGCAATAGCTCCTCTGGTATGCTTCAACCCGATTTCTGGATCAATGCCGTATCCCGGACCGCCGGTGCCATCGCCTTTTGGATCGCCGCCTTGGATCACAAAACCTGGAACAATGCGATGGAATTTCAAACCGTTATAAAATCCCTCTTTAGAAAGCTTGATAAAATTTGCCACTGTCTTTGGCGCTGACTTGCCGTCTAAAGTCACTTTGAATGTGCCAAAACCTTTTACATCAATTACAGCAACTGCTTTCTCCGGCGTCGTTGTTGCGGGGGTAGTATCTTGATTGTTTGATTGATTATTCATATTTTCTCCATTAGTGTTTGCGTCGGGTTGGTTAGAATTTTGTTGCTCGCTACTCTGAGTCGGGGCTTGGGCTTTTTTAGCAGAAGAACTTTGGTAATAATAATACCCGACAGCCGCGGCAACAACTAAAACGATTATAATGTATTTTTTCATATTGCGATTTTATTAATTCTTGATTATTTTAACTCAAATTTACCTAAAAGACAAGCCCTTGTTTCTTATTTCAAGATCATAGCAACTCCGTCTGATTGAAATTTAACCGTATCATTTAAGTCTGTCCTGAAAATTTGAATATTTAACTGAGTCAGACGATCCAAAACTTCTTGAGCGGGATGGCCGTAGCTGTTTTTTCCAACAGATATTATAGCGTAATTGGGCGCAACTTCCCGTAAAAAATTTTCAGAAGAAGAATATTTTGATCCATGGTGCCCAACTTTTAAGATATCTGATTTTAAATTATATTTTGGTAAAATCTGGTTCTCTACAACGCTTCCCGCATCCCCGACAAAAAGAATCTTTGATCTTACATACTGCACCCGGCCGACAATGGATGTATCGTTTAGGGTTTGTCCGGCTTGACCAAATCCTTCAGAAAAACTTTTTTCTCCCTCCTTGTTTTGAGGCCAAAAAATATCGAAAGTTGTGACATCGTCTAAATAAATGCGTTTGTTCGCCCGAGCAATGACGATAGGAATATTTTTCTTATCAATTAAATTTTTTAAAGTATTAAAAGAACTGGAATCATAAGCCACGTCAGCCATAACAACGAGTTTAACTTTATAACGTTTTAACACATCAATTAAGCCGTTGATATGATCAGCGTGGGGATGAGAGATAATAATTAAATCTATCGTTCGATCATAAAACGGCATGTTTTTGCCAAGCAAAGATAAAATCTTATCGCTCGGACCGCCATCAATTAAAACCTGTCTTCCGAGCGGAGTTTGGATAAAAGAGCTATCACCCTGCCCGACATTTAAAAAATTTAGATGCAGTAAAAAGTCTGGCCCAGATCTGTGCGTAAAAAAAACCAAAATCAGAAAAATCAAAAGCAGGGGTAAAAGGAAGAATTTAATTAAATTTTTTGTTCGGTCTTCCATGTTCGTATATTATCTAAAAATTATTATTTTAAACTTTTTAATCACATAACCTCTAATTAATCTGCTTAACAAGCCTATGACAATTATATAATAAAAAGCAATCAACCATACTGAAACATTATTTATGCCTATTGAGGCAAAAGGAAGACGTGCAAAAAATTCCGCCACCTTCAGTATATACGAAAGTAGCCCCCAACAAAACCAAATTAAAGGCGCGGCAAGATACGGACTAGCAAGCGCAAAAAATCCCCCGATAAATCCCCAGCCCATAATTGTGGGCACGACTGGGAGAACTAACATATTTACCATAACTGAAACCACAGATAAACGCCCAAAATAATAAAGCAACAAAGGAATGGTAAAAATTTGCGCGGCAATAGTTGGAAATAAAAAAGTTTCGATAATTTTTGGCACGCGGTGCCAGTGTTTATCTAAAATTGGAACGAAATATATAAGTCCGGCAAAGGACATGAACGACAGTTGAAATCCAACATCAAAATGCAAAATTTGAGGATTATGGAAAAGCATAACAGCAGCAGTAAAAACGAGGGCGTTGGTTGCCTGAAAAATTCTACCAATGTTAGCAGCTAGTAAAATCATAGCGCCCATAATGCCGGCGCGCACCACAGAAGCAGAAGCGCCAGACATAATTACAAACATTCCAATAAAAGATAGAGAAAGCCAAAAAGCAATTTTTCTGCGCAGTCCGAAAAACGCCAGCAGCTGCTCAAGAGTCACAGCAATAATCGTAATATTGTAGCCTGATAACGCAATTATATGCGTAATGCCAGTGGTGGCAAAATTGTCTGTAATGTCTTTGGGTATAGACCGACGCATACCAACCAAGAGTCCGGCAAGAAAAGAATTTTGCGGTTCCGGTAAAATTTGTGAGACTTTATCAACAAACAAATGCTTAAACGACACAAGTGTGGATTTAAGATTATTATATTTTCCGACCCCTTCAGCTCTTACGTCATACGAAAGCGCGGTTCCCCAAATCCCAAAACGGGACAAATAATCCTTATAGGAAAACTCCTGGGCATTTTCTGCATCCTGTGGCAATTTAATTTTTCCCTTAAAACTAATTTTTTGTCCATATGATAATTCCGGGAACCTTCCGGTTGTCAATAAAATCTTTCCCGGAACATTTTTATTATCAAGATATAAATCACCCAAGGTCAAGAGAGTCTTATCTGAGCGCTCATCAGGATCCTCTGTAATGGTTGCAACTATCTTGAGGCTTTGGTTAAGAAACGGGGCGTAATTATACTTTACTTCTGATGCATTAAACCGGATGATACCTAAAATAAAAATTAGTCCACCAAAACCAATGATTCGCCAAATCAAATCTTGCCAAAACAATGCAATAATGACAATAAAAAACGCGGCAATCATAGCCGCTGTAAAAATTGTCAAATATTTTCCCGCAAAAATTCCTATAATAAAACAAACAAGAAAAATTAGAAAAATTTTCGACTTTGAAAAATTCATAGTTTTGTACAGGATCCTCCCCTTAAAATAAGGGGAGGTTGGGAGGGGTTAGAGATTTGATCCGAAATCTTATCATATACACCTGATATATTTTGCAAAACTTCATTATTCCAAAACCTAATAATTCGTACATTTTAATAAAACAATTCTTTTGTTCTGTTTTCATCTCGTCTTTTTGTCTCTTCTGCGTGTTGTCCACCATCAATTTCTATCCCTAACCTAATCTTTGGACAGTAAAAATCTAAAACAAAATTTCCGACGCTATACTGGCGGAAAAACTTCAAACCATTACATTTTTTATTCCTTATCAAATTCCACAGTAACCCCTCGGCAAGTGTTTGTCGTTTTCTTAAATTTCGCCTAATTGTTTTTGTTTCTTTAGTATTATATAAATACTCCATTTTCTAACTCCCCCCTCCCCCTCTTATCCTAAGAGGAGGTAAACTACCACAGCATGCTTTTCACTTCTGTGATCAAGTCCTCAAGGCCAACTGTCTCTTGCCGCTTTTCCATCAAATTTTTGATATTAACTTTCTTGTTCTGCGCTTCTTCTTGCCCAAAAATCACAGCCACTTGGATATTTTTACTCTGAGCATATTTGAACTGCTTATCCAACTTGGCGGTTTCGTAAAAAATTTCGCAATCCACCCCGGCATTCCGCAAATTTGTCGCCATATTCAAATACTCAGCCGTTAATTTTTTATCAAGATTGAAAATAATTACTTCCGCCGCAGTTTGAGGGGCAATTTTCCCCGCATCTTGCAGCGCGGCAAACAACCGATCCATACCAATTGAACAGCCCACTGCCGGCAAATCCTTCTCTGCTAATTTGCCGATTAAATTATCGTATCGACCTCCGCCCGCTATACTGCCAAATTCCGGCTTTTCTTTTAAAACGAATTCAAAAATAATCCCGGTGTAATAATCCATGCCTCGCATTAAAAAAGGATTAAATTTTACATTACTGACTTCAAAACTTCCCAATAAATTTTGAAATTCTTCTTGATAGGAAAAAATTTGTTTTTGCATTTCGGCTTCATAGTCAGAAAGGATAGTTTTGGCAAAACCGGCTTCTTTAAGCATGCCTTGGGTTTTCTCTCTTCCAACTTTGTCCACCTTATCCATAATGCGCATAAATTCAGGACACTTTTTTTCTGAAACCTGCAAAGCCTCCAGACTCAAATTAATATATTTTCGATTATTAATCTTGACTTCTACTTCACCGACTTCAAGCGCTTTAAACGCTTCGTTAAAAATTGCGATAATTTCAGCATCAGCCAGTTCACTCGAGCTTCCTACAATATCAGCATCGCATTGCATAAATTCTCGGAATCTTCCTTTTTGCGGTTTTTCCGCGCGCCAAACTGAACCAATCTGATATCGCTTAAATGGCATAACCAGTCCTTGGTTATTGGCAATAAACCGAGACAACGGAACAGTCAGATCATATCGAAGCGCGACCTTGCGTCCGCCTTGATCTTCAAACTTATACATCAATTGTTCACCCTCTTCGCCATACTTACCGCCTAATAATTCATAAGATTCCAAGGCCGGCGTATCCATCGGCTCAAATCCAAAACGCTCAAAAACCGATTGAATTTTTGAGATAATTTTGTTTCGCGCTATCTGATCCTGTGGCAGATAATCGCGAAAACCTTTGAGTACTTGTATATCTTTCTTTGGCATATAATTAATAATACCATATTTCTTAAATGTTTAAAACAAAAACAGACCAAACGAATACTATCTAATTGATCTGTTGAAAATGGTCCGACGCGGTTTCATCATGGAGAGCTTTGGCATCAACCAGGGGGAGAGAATTGCTCCATTTCCTCGGAGTGCTGGGATTTGCCAATCATACACGCTAGATCGTTCAGTTTGTGGAAGAGCGTAGATCGGTATCTGCTGCACTACTACCCACAGACCAACAGGCAGATCGTCAAGCAACCTTGTGTTACTCCCCAGATCAAAGCCAAACACCCGTCTCCCATCTCCTATTAAGACTTCCACAAATCGTGCCTTTTGCTCAGGCACGATATTATGAAAAATCTCTATCTCAGGAGAGCGGGGTTCAAAGGTTACACTTGTCTCAGGGAACAGATTAACTGGACAATCAAGCATGTCTGGAAACACTAGGGCTTTTTGTGTTCCCTGAATACATATCAAGTGGAGTTCGTCATTTGCTCGAATGGGTCGGTTTGCCATGATTAACTCCTCCTTCCGAGTTGTTTGAATATTATACAAAAGAATAAAAAAACGCACAAAAAAATTACGTAGGTTATTACGTAATTTTTATGCGATTTCAATTAACTTGTGTTTGCTTTTATTTCCTGACTTGATCCGGATAAGTGATGGGGCAACATTTAAATAATCTGACAATATTTCTATGACTGAATCATTGGCCTCTCCGTTTGCCGGGATGGCAGTTGTCCAAATTTTATATTCATCCAAATCCACTTCTTCAATATTTTCTTGATGAGCGTGGGTCTGGACATGAACTCTGATAATTCGTGACATAAAAAATCCTAATATCTAAACTCTAAATAATATCAAAATTCCAATTTCGAAATTCGAGATTTGTAATTTGTAATTTATTTAGGATTTAGTGCTTGGCGCTTAGAAATTATCTTGACTAGCTCGTAGCTTCCAAAAAACACTCCAACGTAAAAGAAATCTCCCATCAAAGTGCTTCTAAAAAACGGAAGCGCATTGATATAAGAAGTAATGATACCATTTAGATCGTGAGTATACATACTGGTTCCATAAAACCAGGCGAAATTAGTCACCAGATAAAAAATTATTGAGCCAGCAAGCGTTCCCCCAAGAACTGAAAAAATATTCTTGCGCTTTTTAACCAGCGCACCAATGCCAACTGACAATAAAAAGCACCCATATACAATTACTCGCATCATGACAGAATCAAAGCCAATAAAATAATCAGAAGCCAGCATTGCAAGCAAAGGAATAAAAAATGCGTTCTTGCGACTTAAATAAACTCCGCCGAATAATGCTAAAGCGCCGATTGGCGCGAAATTCGGCATGTGTGGCACCACGCGCAGTACAGCTCCTAAAAAAATAAAAAAATATACCATAAATCTTAAAACTTAAATCTTGAAACTTAAAACTGCGTTATGATTCATGTTTCATGATTATTACTTATACTCTCCGACTTTTTCTAATTTCCACTCAATCAATTCGCCGTTTTTTGTAATATATGCTGAAGCGCCAACCTGTGCTTGCTTGCCACTTACATAAAATGACCAAAACTCGTCTTTTGCAGGGACTGTCCCATCAATTCCTTGCACAAATTCTCCCAGTCCTTTATATTCTTGCGTTTGAACCTGATGGGTGGACTTTAATATTTCTAGAGCGGTCTTTCCATTTATTCCTTGGTATTGAATACTTGGTGTTTGTTTCTCAGTGCCCTGCTCTTGGGTCAGAGCAATGTTTCCGTTGTCTTTATCCGCGTTTTTGATGATTGTCGACGACTGGGTAAACGCATAGATTATACCAATTGCTGCGATTATCGCGATGATAATAAAAGTCTCAAGTTTTCGAAATGTCATAAATATTTATTAATTCTATTTAATACGCTTTGGTATTCTATCAAAAAATTACTTGGATTGTAAACCCCGTTGGAGGTGATAAAAAAATATTTTTTTATTTAATTAAATTTTAAAACTTCTAATTAACTATTTTCACCCTAAAAAACTACTAATATCCATACTTACGGCCCTAACCTCTAATGGGGCAAACTCCGTTGTTCTGCTTCAAAAGTGCAAGGGGTGTCTTTTGGCAAATTATGCTGTTCACAATATTCTGAAAACAACGTTCCATAATCTCTATTTATTCCCTGCTCTAAGTTTAGTCCTAATTTTCCTAAAACTATTTTAAGTTTATTTATATCTTCCGTTTCAATCTCAATGAAATCCCCAAGAAATGCCACTGTGTGAAATTCAACTTTTAATCCATCTAATAAATAATCTTCGTATTTTTTTTCTTTTATCCGATAAGGAACAAAGCCTAAATGTTTAATAATATCGTCCATTATTTGATAATCTCCAACTTCAGTCTGTAATTCCATCCTTTCTAATAAATTAAAGGAAGTTGATTTTGGTAATTTTTCTTTATAAGTCAACACATTTGTTTTATCCGCTTTTCTTAGACGTAACACCTTATGCGCATCATAAAAGCCTTTTCCATCATCATACAAAACATCCATTTCGTTTCCCCTCTCTTTAAATATACCACCTAGAGCTTCGACTTTCTTAGTTAAAGCATCTCGATCATCAATTTTAATTTTAATCTCAATTTCTTTATCTTTCATTCGAATTTATCAAAAGTTAAAATCTTAATATTCTCAATTGGGATATTATAAATTTTTTCATAAATATCTTTCATGTCCATAAAATTCGCATTCTCCCAATTTAAACCCAATAATTTTGCGCCCTCTCTAACCTTGTCCTCGGAGTCTGACTCTATCTCCAGCAGAGGCTTCAGCTTCGGCCAGAATTCAAGATCAAATTTAATCGTATTTAATATGTATCTTACCCGCCGTTTCTCCGCTCGCCTTTTTAAACTCAGTCCCAAATAAAGCAAGATTTGTTCCATCGCTTTGAGATCAGATATCTCTGTTTCCAGTTCCTCGGTTCCGCCCAAAACATTAAAATCCTTTAATTCTTTAAAAGTAATTTGCGATTTTTTTCCATCCTGTCTTAGCCTCACCCGCTTTTTATGTTTATGCCAATCACTATCGCTTAGGTGTTCATAAATACGATCTATAATTATTTCGTCCTGAACCTTTTTTGCGCCTAAAGCTGACAGTTTTTGGCCTACTGCCTCAGGATCAACTTCTAAAAAATGGGCTTCAATTTCTCTCATCTGTTTAATTCTTTATTCTTACTTCTTAATTCTAACTAAAAATCTATTCCTTTCTGCGCCAGGATGCCTTTGTAATAAGGATGCTTTATCATTTTCATTTCTGTGACCAAATCCGCAAGATCGATTAATTTCTTTATTCGCTTGTGCCCGGTCAGGCAAAGGTGAACTTTCTCCGGCTTAACTTTTATTAAATCGGCAATGTCATCTACTGTGATTAATTTTGCCTCATACGCAGACAGAGCTTCATCTAAAATCACAAGATCATATTCACCACCGACTATTGCCTGGCGAGACTGCTCCAGCGCATCAAGCGCGGCTTTGACATGGACTTCAAACGGACGGTCGTCATTGATAATTCCGACAAATCCTTTGCCAAGAATTTTTACTGCGATGTTTGGGACGCTTTCCAAAATCTTGCGCTCTCCTGAAATCCAATCGCCTTTTACAAATTGCAAAAACAAAACTCTCATGCCAGTGCCAGCGGCGCGTACAGCCAGTCCAACCGCAGCAGAAGTTTTCCCCTTCCCATTACCAATATATATAATTGTCAGGCCTTTTTTAATATTTTCCATAAATCAAGTTTTTTCCATGAATCAATCCTTTTCTCAAAACCATATTTTCGAAATAATTTTTCTACTTTTCCTAACACCTCTCGCTGAGCTTTCAAATCAGCGGAATTTAAAATCTTCAACATAATTTTTATAAATTCTTGAGGTTTCCAAGGAAAATTTTTAAGCGGAAATTTAATCAGTTCTTTTTCCAAATATCCATGATAGGGTTGTGTTCTGCCTTCTAGTGCAAACAACGCGCCAATCAAATACTTCATTGATTCCGCCGCCTCAAAACGGGAAGCGGTCAAATTTATTTTGAAATACTTAATAGATCTATACAAAGCATTAAAATACATGTCCAGAAAATCATTCACTTGTTTTTTCTGATACTTTGCCGGGACATATCCTTTCTGTTTAAGAATTTCGCGTAAAACACCGCTTTTATCAAACAAAGGCTTGATATGCGCAAACGAATACCTGTCCCAATCTTCCGGTCCGCCAAATCTAGCGTAATTTTTGAATTCAGTTATGGTTTTGGTGATAAAGTCTATATGTTTATAGGCATACCTTGGATATTTTTTCTTTGAAATTGAAGCGCTGTTATCTTTTACTATTACATATAAATCATAATCAGAATACTCATGTTCAAACCCCTTCCCTCTTGAGCCTGACAAAAAAGCGCCTAGAACACTTGGATCTTTTTTCAAATCTTTGAGAATTTGATAAAATTGTTGCCTTGTCTTTTCCATAATCCTTCTCACTACAATACTACGTAGTATTATAGTGTCCAATGTTTTAATCTTGCATACTCCATTACTATATAGTAATGGAGTATGCTTACAATTATCTATTTATCAAAAAATACTTTTCTGGTTTCTAAAGCTTCTAATTGCTGACTATACGTTCCAAACAAAGGTTTGGGAAGATTACCCAGATCATACCAATCCCAACCCTCACATTTTTCTGGCTCTAAAACCTTTGGTTCACCTTCTACCCACTGCGCCGTTAAAGCAATGTGAACATAATGCTTTGGAGCGTACTCTTTAAGATTCACTAAACACAAGAATTTAATATCAGTAATCTCCATTCCTGTTTCCTCTTTCACTTCTCTTTTAGCACAAGCCTCAAAAGATTCCATATACTCTAAGTGACCGCCAGGCGTGGCGAACTGTCCCGCACCGTGTGAACCTTTTCGTTTCCCTAATAATAGCTTTTCGTTTCGAAAAACCATTACTCCCACCCCGACTCTTGGTTTTTGTTCTTGATCTGGCATATTTTTGTTACGTATATACTTACGTAAATAGGCGGCCGCGGACAGCGCGGCCGCCTATAATAAAATTTATTGTAATCCCACCAACTCTTCAGCTAACTTATCGTGCTCTTGCTTGAGCTCTTTAATTCTTTTGCGACAAATTGCTTTAGCTTCATCAAGGGTAGCCATTTCCAGATTGCGCTCAAACACGCGAATCTGTCTTTTTAACATACTCAAAGTGATCGGTCCATTAACCTTCAATTCAGCTCGCCTTGCTAATTCTTCTTCCATTGGATATGGTGATCTTGTTTCATTCATATATCTATTCGCTTATAATCTACCTCTTCTGCCCTTTCGGGCATCCTCCCCTCTCAAGGGGAGGAAAAAATTGAATACGTCCTACCCGCATTTACTATAGCCACATTCAAGACATTTCATACAACCCTCTCCCATGGTCAACATAGCGGAACAATCAGGACAAGCTGGCGCGTGACCAAGATCTGCAATTGACGCTCTTTGCGTAACCATAGTCACGCCATTGGTTTTGACTTCCGTCGTGACTGTTTCCATGACCAGCTCTTCTTTGACTTCTGGAGCTTGCGCAATTTCTGGTTTTTTCTCAAACTTGAGCTGCAGTTCTTTTTGCCCGCGCTTTAAATGCGAATCCAAAACGTTTGCCACCGCGTCCGGCAAGGATAAAATCCGCTCGCCATTATGGAACATTGGATCTGGACCGCGAATTCCTTTCAGCTGTTCAATGACTTCCCTAATATTTATTCCAGAGCGTAAAGAAAGAGAAATCAGACGGCACACTGCTTCGGTTTGAGCGCTGAAAAATCCACCCGCCTTCCCAAGCTGAGAAAATACTTCAAACGGTCCAAATTCATCTTCATTAACAGTCACATACAAATTACCATAAGCAGTTGGGACTTTATAAGTCGACCCCTGCATCACATCAGGCCGTTTTCTTGGTTTGATCTGCCCAATTGCCAAATCTTCACTTTTTATCACCGTTTGAGTTGGTTTAACAGGTTCAACCTTTGGTGTTTCTTGTTGCAATGTTGGGCTGGTCATAATTGTTTGTTTAATTGTGGTGGTTTCATTTTTTAAAGTTTGTTCTTGCGCCATTTTGTTCTCCACCTGCTCTTTGGCATCCTTACCGAGCTTCTTGTGATCCGTAGCCAAGACCTGTTCATCACGCGAACCATCACGATAAATCGTTCCACCCTTGCAACCTAAATCATACATCAATTCATAAAGTTTTTTCGTTTGTTCAATAGAATAATCCTCTGGCGCATTTACGGTTTTGGAAATTGCGCTATCTGTCCAGCGCTGAATCGCAGCCTGTACTCGGACATGCTCTTCTGGGGTCAAAGACATGGCTGTGACAAAATATTCTGGCAGTTCCTTGCCGGGATTGGCATCCAACCAATCTTGCGCCAGTTTAATATGCTGTTGATATACACCAAGCCGCGACTTGCGGAAAAATGTCCAGGAAAAGAACGGTTCAATGCCTGTGGAAGTATTAACCATGGTCCCCACTGATCCAGTCGGAGCTTGGGTTAAAATCGTGACATTTCTGATTCCGTATTCTTTGACCAGATGTCTGATGTATTCTGGCATACGCTTCATATATCCGCTTTCTAAAAACTTGTCAGCGTTAAATTTGCGGAAAGCACCTTTCTCGCGAGCAAGATCTACTGAGGTTTCGTAAGCCGTGATAGAAATAAACTGATAAAGTTTGTCGATAAATTCTATCGCCTCTGGACTGCCATAGCGCAGCTCGAGTTTAATAAGCATTTCTGCCAAACCAATGGTACCTAGGCCAATTCGGCGCTCACTGAGTTGCTGATTGGCATTCTCTTCAAAAAAATACGGTGTAGCGTCCACGACATTGTCTTGGAACCTTACTGCGTCAGCCACGCTTTTCTTAAGCAGATTCCAATCTACTTCCGCCTTCCCTTGCAATTCAGCTTTCTCATCAAATTTCAAATGCTTGGAAAGATTGACATGTCCTAAATTGCATACACCCCAAGCTGGCAACGGCTGTTCTCCGCAAGGATTTGTGCAGGGCATGTTTGTGTAATACCAAGAATTAGAATAAAAATCCGCCCGGTCAATAAAATACACTCCCGGCTCTGCGGATGCATGAGCAGAATTGATAATATTATCCCAAATATCTGAGGCGCGCACGGTCTTGTATTTATTTACCCGACCGCCCATGTTCCGCCATTTTTTCAAATCGCCATCCCACTCTTTGTGATACAAAGGATCAGTGGTGTCAGGAAAAACCAGATCCCAAGCCTTATCTTCCTTTACAGCTTGCATAAAATCATCAGTGATGCCCACGGAAATATTAGCATTGGTAATCTTACCGGCTTCTTTTTTGGCATTGATAAAATCTAAGACATCCGGATGCCAAACATTTAAAATAAGCATTAGCGCGCCACGCCTGCTTCCACCTTGCTCAATCAGTCCTGTGACATAACTATATAAAGACGCCCAAGATACTGATCCGCTAGAGCGCCCGTTCACACCTTTGACATAAGAATAGCGTGGACGCAAAGAAGAAACGTTGATGCCCACTCCGCCGCCGCGCGCCATAATTTCTGCCATCTGCCGCAGGGTTTCAAAAATTCCTCCCCGGCTGTCGTGCGGAGAAGGAATAACAAAACAATTATAAAAACTCAAATTTTGTCCGGTACCAGCGCCTGTTAAAATTCGACCACCCGGAACATATTTCCAATCATTCAATAAATCACGGAATCGCACTTCCCACTCTTCTCGCAATTCTGGAGTTTTTTCCACGCTGGCAATATGTCGCGCCACGCGCTCAAACATTTGCTCTGGCACAGTCTCTAGTGGTTTATCGATATGCTCAATCGCGCGCGATTCGGTATTACCGTCTCGGAAACGAATGGTGACCTGCCCAGCCTCGCGGTCAATTTTTTCTGCTTTGCCAATTTCGCGCTGTCCGGTTTTCAAATTCACGCACGCCACAACAGTATCACCATCCGCCAGAGTTTCCTTCTTGATGTCTTTTACCGCATAACGGTCAAGAAAAATTTTTTCTCCCAACTCACCTAGGTTATTTGTGGTTCGAGTTTGTAAATTATCGTGAATTTGAGTTGTCATTTGTTTCTCCTGTAGAATTCTGAGTTCTAATAAATTAATTAAATTATAACTTCTTTGCTTCGCGTACGAACTCTTCTACGTCAGCAAATTTTCTATAAACTGATGCAAATCTTATATATGCTACCTGGTCAACGCCTTTTATACGCTTCATAACAATACCCCCAATGTCTTTGGTAAAGATTGGGTTCTTGTTTGTTTTTTGGATATCCTGCTCAATTCCAGAAATTAAGGAATGGAACATGTCATGAGTCATTGGGCGCTTTTCAAAAGCCTTGCGAATGCCGCTTTCAACCTTTTCGCGCAAATACGGCTCGGTTCGGCCATCCCTTTTTGAGACTGTAAGATCCAAAATTTCCATTTCCTCATATGTTGAGAATCTGGAATTACACTTTATACATTCTCGGCGCCGGCGGATGGCCATTCCATCGCTAGCTGGCCGGGAATCGAGGACTTTGGTGTCCTCATACCCGCAAGCAGGGCATTTCATACTCAATATATCAACTTCGATTGATAGCAATTCATCAACCGCTATCTATCGAGTAATAATACTTAAAATCATTTTGGGAAACACTCGGTATTAAACTAAAATATCAGCTTTTCCTGCGGTTGATATCGAAGTTGTATTACTGAGCAGAGCGTAAAAAAATAAGAGGAAATAGCTAAATATTTTAGCCTCTCTATGGATTTTGAAGCTTTGTTCTGGTTTCAAAGCTTGACTGCCACTACATTTAGTGCCCTTATTATGTTCTAAACACAACATGTAGTGGTTGCCACTGTTAATATAACCCTATATATAGAAAGTGTCAAAATCGGGTTTTTTAGCAGTTTTTTCGATTTTTTCCCAAAATCTTACAAAGTTATCAACAAAAAAAATTTAAAAATTCCTTGTTTGTCAAATCCTTTTATATCAAACTTTTATTATGGTTTTCTATCCGTTATAATTGCTATATGAATCCCGTTAGAAATTGTACATAGTCGAAACAACACAATAAATTACACCTAACTGGATATTATAACTAAGCCAAAAAATCCATGCCAATTATTTCTAGGGATTAATCCCGTTAGAAATTGTACATAGTTTCTTTATTCTCAAACAACGAAAAGCTTCGTATTAATTGTGAATGTATTAAAATTAATAATTAATCATTATTTCTAACGGGATGAAATGTCTATATTGTGGTGAAAATCCTATTCCTCACACAAGCCATTGGTTGTTTGAATCAATGGATATTTTTATGCAACCAATTAAAGAACGGATATTTTATGGATCCATTGGGAAACCTTTTGATTGGCTAGCTGAAACAATTTTAATGACGCTTTACTACGGACTGCGAGGGTTGGGTTTGGTTAAACACAACAATGACCCAAAAGCCATACCTTATGACAGGGGGCGCGTTCTGACTGAAGAGGCAGTCAAACGAAATATCGAATTCTTGGAAATCAAACCATTTGGAAGATCTTTGGACTTTTACCGCTTCAAAAAAAATGGAAAAGTAGAATTTTTCCAAGGACTACCAAGACCTAAGGGAGATTGGAAAAATATATCCTGGATAGATGATAAACATCGATTAAAGCAAGTTCTCTCAAAGCACAACCTTCCTCACGCCAAAGGAGGAACATTCACTAATCTTAAACAGGCACTTGAATGTTTTCATAATTTAACAAAACCAGTAATTATCAAACCGCGGCTTGGGTCTCGCGGCCGGCACACGACAACTTTCATAACAAACAAAGAAGACTTTATCAAGGCTTTCCATATCGCGAAACAACTCTGTCATTGGGTAATTGTTGAAGAACAATTATTCGGACCTATTTATCGTGGAACGGTAGTCGGAAATATTTTGGTTGGGGTTTTAGGTGGATCCCCTCCTCAAATTACTGGAGATGGGGAAAAAACAATTAAAGAACTGATTATAGAAAAAAATAAAACCCGCCACGAGAAGCAAGGGGAAGTAAACATAACTGAACATTTAGAAAACTTTTTGAGACGAAACGGCATGGATATAGACACTGTTTTAAATTTAGCACAAACAATAGATCTGTCTGAAAAAATTGGGGTACGCTATGGCGGAACAAGTTTTGACGCTACAGACGATACACACCCGGACACTAAACTCATGCTTATTGAAGCGGCTAAAACTGTGAATGTGCCAATCTTGGGTTTTGATTTTATTATTCCTGACATTACCAAGTCTTATAAAGAACAAAAATGTGGGATTATCGAATGTAATGGAGCGCCCTTTATCAACCTTCACCATGATGTGATGATTGGCAAACCCATCAACGCGGCAAAATACGTCTGGGATCTTGTGTTGAGATAAAAAAACCGGTCACCTTCCGGTCTTATCCCAGCCACTTATTATCTCATGCTAACATACTAGCATGCTAGTATTGGATAAATCTGTTTTTTCGAACAAAAAAAACCGCCTAGGTTGACGGCATTTTTTTTAAAAACTATTTTGGCATATTTGGATCCAGAGGTTTTTTGATTTCTGGAATCACAATCTCTTTTTTATTATATGCCTGTGCGACTACGACAATCAATAAAGCTAACCCTAAGAATATCGGCCAGTTTGGTGCGTCAAAAAACCTACCCAAGGTTTTGTTCTGAAAACCGTAAACCAAATTCCAAACAACTCCAATTATCTGAAAAATAACTGCAATAAGAACGATTGATTTGCTCATATTATTTTAATTTCTTACGAATAAATGCTGGGATATCTAATTCGTCCGAAGACTGTACTTGAGCCGCTGGCGTTTCTTCTTCTTCTATTTCCTCAATTGGCTTAGGAGAAAATATTGAACGCTTTACTGGTTCATAAACCGGCTCTTCCTGCTTAATCGGCATTCCTTGTGTTTCTGTTTTTCTAATCGCTTGATCAAAGCCGGTAGCGATCACAGTAATTTTGACCTCTTCTTCCATATCTTCATCAATCACTGCGCCAAAAATAATTTTTGCGTCCTGATCGACTGCTTTCGTGATATACCGTGCCGCCTCATCAACCTCAAACATTCCTAAATCTTTACCACCAGTAATATTAAACAGCACACCTTTCGCCCCATCAATAGAAAGTTCTAAAAGTGGAGAATCAATCGCGGCTTTGGCGGCTTCCATGGCTCGATTTTCGCCAGTTCCACGGCCGATACCCATAAGCGCGCTCCCTGCGTCTTGCATAATCGCCCTTACATCAGCAAAATCCACATTGATCATTCCGGGAATTGTCACCAAATCGGAAATACCTGCCACGCCTTGCCTTAGCACATCATCGACGGTTTTAAAAGCGTCAAGGACAGAAGTTTTCTTGTCAATAATTTGCAAAATCCGATCATTTGGAATAATAATTATCGTATCTACATGCTGTTTCAGTTCAATAAGTCCGCGTTCCGCAATTTCTTTGCGCTTCACTCCTTCAAAGGCAAAAGGCCTAGTGACGACGGCCACAGTTAAAATGCCGTTTTTCTTAGCCAATTCCGCGACAACTGGGGACGCGCCTGTTCCCGTGCCGCCTCCCAACCCGCAGGTAATAAAAATCATATCCGCGTTTCCGATAACATCAAGAATTTCATCTTTACTTTCTTCTGCTGCGGCGCGACCAATATCCGGATTCATCCCGGCTCCAAGACCGCGCGTCAAGGTTTTACCAATATGGATTTTCTGATCAGCCTGGGAATTATGCAAAGCTTGCGCATCAGTGTTGATTGCGACAAACTCTACACCATGAATTCCCGATTCCATCATGCGATGAATAGCATTGTGCCCTGACCCGCCCACTCCAATAACTTTAATGCGGGCATAAGTTTCTATTTTCGGTTTGACTTCTTTTGCTTTGACTTTCATATGACTTCCTTAAATCATTTTTAAAATTGATTGTTTGTTAATATTAAAAAAATTATGGCAAAAAAGATTTGAACCACTTTCTCATCCGAAGTACAGTATCGCTTTCCAAAACGGTCTTGGCAAATTTATTGACTGTCCGGCTCCTACCCAATAAAAATTCCTGCCCCCACAAAACTAAACCAACCGCTGTGGCGAAGCCCGGATCATTCACCCGATCAATCACAGTCGCGACTGTTCCAGGAAGTCCTAATGTTACTGGCAAACGCAACTGATGTTTGGCAAGCTCCAGAATTCCAGGAAGCTTTGCCCCTCCCCCGGTCAAAATTACACCAGCTGGCAACTGCCCGTCTAGACTCACAGCTTTTAATTCTTTATTTACCAACAAAAACATTTCCTCAAGTCTTGCTTCCACAATCTCGGCAACGTGCTTACTCGACACCCGACCCTCTTCTTGTCTATCAATCTTAGCTAAGTCAATTTCAATATCTTTTTTGACGCTACGAACTTCCGCTGCGGCATAATTTAATTTCACTTTTTCAGCAGTATCAACGCTAGAGCGCAAACCAATCGCTAGGTCGTTCGTGATATGCATGCTCCCAACTGGCAAAATTGAAGCTGTTACCAGATCCCCCTCTTCAAAAACAACCAGTCCAGTAGTTCCGCCACCCATTTCAACCACAGCCACACCCAACTCTTTCTGTCGCTTGGAAAGCACGGCGTGGGATGCAGCGAGAGGCGCCAAAACCAAATCATCAATTTCAAGACCAGCCTGCATAATGCACTTTGTTAAATTTTTAATAAAGGGGACGGAAGCTAAAATTATCTGGCTATCAACTTCCAGTCTTATCCCCGTCATGCCAACAGGATCTTTGATCCCTTTTTGTCCATCAACTGTAAATGTCTTTGGTATCACATGTAAAATTTCACGATTGGATGGAATTGAAATGGCTTGTGATGCATCCACGACTCTGACCACATCATTTTCTGTAATTTCTCCGTCAGCTTTTGCGACAGCCACAACCCCGTGACTTTCTTGGGAAGAAATCTGCGCTCCGCCCACGGAAACCACTGCGTGATTAATCGTCATACCAGTCATGCGCTCGGCTTTTTCTACGGCTTCGGAAATTGCAGAAACAGCCTCATCTAGATCAACGATCACCCCTCGCCTGATGCCAGAAGAAGTTGCTTCACCAACGCCAACAATGCTTGGTGTGCCAAGTTCTGATTCTTGTTTCCCTACAACAACCCGAATTACTGATGACCCAACATCTAATCCTACAAATATTTGTTCTTTAGCCATATAGTTCATGTATCATGAACCACGAATCATGAATCAGTGTTTTTGTTTCATGTTTCATGTCACGTGTTATTTGATTTTATTTTAATTCCTCTTTCACTAATTTTGAAACCACAGAGCCATCGGTTTGGCCGGCCGCTTTCGCCAGAACTTCTTTCATAACCTTGCCAAAATCGGAAGGCTGAGCGCTTGTTTGACTAATGACAGATTTAACCAACTCCCTGACTTGGTCTTCCGGCATTTGAGCTGGTAAATATTTTTCCAAAACCTTAAGCTGCAGTTGCTCGTGTTCAACCAAATCCTGCCTACCACCAGTCTGAAAACTCACAATTGAATCCTTATGCTGTTTGATTTTTCTACGAAGCAAAATAATCATGTCTTCTTCGGTCAAGCCTTTTCCTTTTTCAATCTCAACATTTTTCATTTCAGACTTGAGATTGCGCAACGAAGAAAGAGCCAATTCATCTTTGGCCTTCATTGCTTGTTTAAAATCAGATTCAATAGAATCAGCTAGCATTTGAGTTTATTTTCGTTTAAATTTCATGCCGGTTTGCGGCCACTTGCCAAGCTTCTTCAACTCTTCTCGCTCAACCCGCATTATAGAACGCTTAATCGCATCTTCCCGCAATAAATTGCGAGATTTGATCGGCTCAAAAAATCTAGTCTTTCTAGCACGCACCAAAACTCCGCTTTGTTGGATTTTGCGGTTGAACCGGCGAAGTAAGCTTTCAAATGATTCGCCATCTTTACGTTTAACTTCTACCAAAAGATATCACCTCTCTTTAAAGTTTTATACAGTTTAATAAAGTTCGTATGAAAACTGTCTTATATATACCATAAAAAATACATTTGGTCAACCTCGTATATCTTCTTCGATAAATAATCTAACTAAAACCACCTAACAAGGTTTGAATAACAGCCTATATATCAATGCCTTAATTATTTTGATATTCTATCAAATTGCTGTGCAATTTGATATCGAAGTAGTATTACGAGGTCAAATATCAAAACCCTCCTGTGCCCTATCTCCCCAACCTTTTTTTGACTTCATCGACAATCCGTTCAGTAACGAATATTTCTTGCATCCCTGACCGGACATCCCTTAAAATCACGGTTCCTTCCCGAGCTTCTTTCTGGCCGATCAGAAGTGCAATATCAACTTTGTTAGATTCAGCGAGTTTTAACTGAGTTTTAATCGAACCCACCCCCATAAATTCAGAGGCCACAATGCCGTGGTTCCAAAGCTCTGTAAATAGTCGCAAAGTTTTCTTGCACGCCAATTCTCCAAGCGGAACCAAATAGACATCAACTTTCTGTGTGGTGGCAAATTTTACATTTGAAAGATTTATTGCCTCAAGCACAGATTCCATCTTTCCGATGAACCCAAGTGATTGAGTAATTGGCCCGCCAAGGCTTTGGATAAGATCATCAAAATGCCCACCACGGCCAAGAACTATGTCCTTACCCTCAATCCGGCTATGAATTTCAAAGATTGAACGGCGCGACCAAGGCTTGCCGACGACTTTCTGATTGAGGTTATACGCGATATTTAACTCGTCCAGTCCTTCCAAAACACTAATGAAATGTTTCCGGCAATTATCGCAAATATAATCAAGCGCAGTCGGAGCTTCAGTGATCACCGTATTGCAATCCAAATTTTCACAGGTTAATACGCGTAAAGGATTATTCTTTTCCAGATATGAAAGACAATTATCACACAGATCATATTTATGTTCTTTGAAATATCCCCCAAGCACGTCTCTATATCCAGGCAAACATTCCAAACACCCTGAGTTATTAATCTCCAAAGATAAATTAGGAATTCCGGCTTCGTTGAATAGGCGCATCAACATGTTTATCATTTGGGAATCGGCAATCGGGGTCAGTCCGCCGAAAATCTGCAAGCCAAACTCAACACTCTGCTTTAGTTCACCAGTTGGCTCTGAGTACATAATTGGAGCATGATAAAACCACTTACTAATTCTTTCCCGTTCATAAAGCCTGTGTTCCAAATACATCCGGGCTAAACTAAAAAGATGTGTTGGTCGCATCGCCGCTGTCGCACCTTTAATATCCGCCATGGCTACCGCTTTCCGTTCTCCCCCCTGCTCCCAAGTTTTATACAATCTTGCATGCTCAAAAAGCGGGGCTTCAATTTTCGTATACCCAAAAATGTTGGCCAGATGCAAAAATTTATCTAGAAAGAAGCTCCAAGGAAGATGGTGCTCAGGCAACAAATCGATTCCGCCAGTATATCGGTTTGGGGCTTTTTCTACAGTTGGTGTAATTTTTTTTGGCCTACCCATATGATTTAAGGAAAAGAAAACAACGAAAGTTACGAAATTAATAAACTTTCGTTTTGTTTTTATTTATATTTTATTGCGCTGGGCTGTAAACCGGAATTTTTGTATAAAATTGAAACTGACTCAAAGGAAGTACACGGATAAAAACCTTTCCGACTAAATCTTTTCTTGGAACTATCCCCCAATCTCTGGAATCAGATGAAGCCAGCCGGTTGTCACCGAGAACAAAATATTCATCTTCTTTAAGCGTCAAAGTCTTTTTCCCGCCAATCACTGTTTCATAGTGAGGATAGGTCAATCCCTGATTCGGCAAATATGTCTCATTCAATTCTATTGTTTCTTTTGTCTGAGGATTTGTTATATATACCTTACCATTCTCAATTTTGACTTCCTCTCTCGGCAAACCAATGATGCGCTTGATAAAAAATTGTTTCGGGTCTTTGGGGTACCTAATTACCACAACTTGCCCGCGATGAGGCTGTTTAAAATAAAAAGTCATCTCGTCAATAATCAAATATTGCCGATTGGTAAAATTCGGCTCCATGGAAGAACCAGAAACGATGAATGGCTGAAAGACAAAATACCTTACAGGTATAATAATAATCAAAGCAATTAATAAGACTTTGACAAAATCCCAGATAAACAATGCTCCGGCCACTAAACCAGACCACAGGCCAGACCCCCGACCGTTTTTATTGTCTTCAAAATTTTCTTGATTTGGATTGATTTCTTCCATTTAAAAATTAATCAATTAATTTTCTTTAAGTTTCGTTAAAAATTTCTACTCTTTGACTCACTCGGGGTTTGGAACATTCACCTCGAAAATCAGAGTCGAGTGGTGGGCGGTACAGGACTTGAACCTGTGACCCCTGCAATGTGAATGCAATGCTCTACCGCTGAGCTAACCGCCCTAAAAAATTTCAAATGCAGCGCCCTGCCCCGTAGTGATGCGAAGCATCTACCCCCGGGGTCTAACCAGCACAAGCTAAGTGACCAGAGTATAAACCATAAAAATTCCCTTTATTTCGCAGACTTTTTCTTACTTTGCCTTATCAGATTAACAGATATCGCATTGCAAATCAACCCCGTATACCTACTTCGATTATTAATTAACCTTATACGATCACGATAAATAAAATTAAAATCCTTAATACCCTATAAATATGCCACTTTTATCAAATCGTAAGACGATTTGATATCGAAGTAGTATTACGGGGTCAACCCTTAATATTTGAAAGATGTTGTATTGTTCTGTTTTGCTACGATTTACAGAATCTTGAAAGAAAAAAGTACCTTTTCGCGCCAAACCTTCGTTTATGTCCTAATCATAATCAAAGCCATGGAAAAATTTCCGATTTTCAAGTATAATCAATAAGTAATCCCTCCAACATATGAAAAGTTTTGACATAATCACTCCACACCACGAAACGCCTCATGTTCATCCGCAACAATTTATCCTGAAAAAGCCATCCCCAAAAAAGAAAAAACACTGGCTGAGAAGATTAATTATTTTTCTTTTTTTTCTAGCTTTGCTTATTTATGGCGGCAACAAACTGCTTTCCAAGGCCAACCAAGTGTTTGATAACAATAAAAATATTTTTGTCAGAGTCGGTAAATTTTTTACCAGCAGCGACAAACCCTTGATCGGCGAAGATGACGGAAAAGTTAATATCTTACTGCTTGGAGTCGGGGGCGAAGGACATGATGGTCCTTGGTTGACAGACACAATGATTCTGGCAAGCATCGACCCAAACACTGGAGATGTTTTTTTGATTTCTATCCCTAGAGATTTTATTGTGCAGATTGGTAAAGAAGGATTTAGAAAAATTAATGGCGTCTACCCATTATCAGAAAAAAACGATCCTGGCAGCGGCGGAACCGCCATCCGGCAAGCAATAGAAAAATTGACTGGTTTCAAAGTTCCTTATTATGCCTTGATTGATTTTGAAGGCTTTATAAAGGCAGTCAACCATGTTGGTGGAGTTGATGTTGTAATTGATCGGACTTTTACAGATTATCAATTTCCCGATTACAAAAACGGTTACCTCCCCCCTGTAACTTTCACAAAGGGATTTGAACATATGAATGGCGAGCGTTCTTTGGAATTCGCGCGTTCAAGACATGGAAATAATAGTGAGGGTTCAGATTTTGCGCGTTCGGAAAGACAAAAAAAAATCCTCACTGCTTTCAAAGACAAAGTTTACCAGCTTAATCTCAATGACCTTAAAACTTTAAACAACCTGCTTGGAGATTTTACTAACCACTTTCGAACAAATATGGAACCGTTTGAGATTAAACGACTGGCTGACATTTCAAAAAATATTAATAAAGAAAAGGTTTACTCGCTGTCTTTGGAACCGCAAGGCGACCTTATCTGCGCCGGGGTTATTGACGATTATGTCAATCGCGCTTATGTCATCCAGCCTTGCGAAGGAAAAACTTATGCTGACATCCAGCAATTTTTAACTAACTACCAGTTGATCGCTAAATTGAAAAAAGAAAACGCAGTCATTGAAATTCAAAATTCTACCAATCAATCAAGCGCCACAAAAACATGGTCTCAGCTTTCCAATGCCGGTCTTGATATTAAAATTACCTCATTTAAAGGGCGCTTAACTTACGACCGAACTATACTTTATAAAAATACCTCCACAAAACCGCAAACTCTTGAATACTTAAAAAATAATTATAACTTTGTGATTGCGGATGTCATATACACTCAAAGCAACGCAGATTTTGTCATAATTCTTGGCAAAGACAGCCTCTAACCAATAATTAATTTCGAATTTCTAATTTCGATTCAATTTTGAATATTCGAATAATAAATATTGAATCGAAATTCTAAATTAAATATTCGAAATTGCTATGAACACTCCTTTTGTCGCTATCATCGGTCTGCCAAACGCAGGCAAATCAACTTTTTTTAATAAAGTTTTGCGAACCCGCAAAGCGCTTATTCATAATGAAGCCGGCACCACCCGCGATCGGCATTATGGATTAAGTTCGTGGAATGGTCTGCAGTTTTATTTAGTCGATACAGCGGGCTTAAATAACAAGCCAGATTCTGATTTGGAAAAAAGCGTGCAAAAACAAACCCAAATTGCCATTGATCAAGCTGATGCAATTATTTTCTTTGTCGATGGAAAGACCGAATTAGGAAGCGAAGATTATTCCGTGGCGCAAAAATTGACTCGATCAAAAAAACCAATCCTCTTGGCTCTAAATAAATTTGACACCAGAGGAAAAAATTCTGAAATAAAAAAATTCGAATTCTCAAAACTTGGACTGGGCGAGCCTTTTTTGATCTCATCTTTAAACGGCACAGGGATCGGCGATTTGCTTGATCAATTAATCAGCCTACTGCAAAAAGATTTTTCCCCGGAAAAACAGGAAGAATTTCACGGAATCAAACTTGCGTTTGTCGGCAAACCAAATGTCGGCAAGTCATCTTTGATCAATGCTCTACTGAAAGAAGATCGCCTCATTGTCTCCCCTGTGGCAGGAACCACCAGAAGTACAGTAGATATTCCATTTGAATATGAAGATAAAAAATTTATTCTTCTTGATACTGCTGGCATTAAACGTAGGTGGAAACAAGACTCTGATATTGCCGCGGCAGCAGCTTTCCAGTCAATCCGCTCTATCCCTCACGCTGATGTTGCTTTACTTGTTTTAGATAGTTCTGACGAGATCACGGTTCAAGACCAAGCTGTGGCCAGTCAGATCATTGAACAGAATAAACCAGTCGTCTTTCTTCTGAATAAATCCGATATTTTAGAAACTAAACAAAAAGACAGCCTCCTTGATCGCCTGCCGGATCTATTTCCACAATTATTCTGGGCGCCAGTGGTTTTTACTTCTGCCACTGAAAAAACAAACCTAGTAAAAATTTTGGATCTTGCGCTAGAAGCTTATGAAAAAGAGCGGGTCGAAGTTCAGCAGGAACAGCTGGATGATTTCTTGCAAAAAATGCTCGATGAAAAATTTCCTGGAAAAATTGAGGACCAACGCGCGCCAAAAATTTACAACATGAAGCAAATTGGAACTAAACCGCTAGAGTTTAAACTCACTGTCAATTTTCCAGCGGCAATATCTACTGGTTGGCGCAGATACTTTGAGAAGCAGCTCCGCTTGAAGTTTGATTTATTTTCCACTCCTGTTGTTGTCCGTTATATAAAAAGACAATAAAAAGCTTTATACTTAATTCTTTATACTTAATTCTAATAAAATGTTTATCTTAGCCGGGCTTGGTAATCCAGGCAAACAATATGATTTGCCTAAACAAATTAATACCCTCCTCGCCTTGAAGGGAGAGGGGTTGGGGGTGAGGGAGATATTATGTTCTTAATCATTGGCTTAGGGAACCCTGGCAAGCAATATGATGACACCCGCCACAATTTTGGCTTTCAGTTAATCGACCTGCTGGCAGGTGGAGAAAAATTTGAGCGTAAATACGAAAGTGAATTTTTGAAACTTTCTGATCTGGTTTTAGTCAAACCCCAAACCTTTATGAACAAAAGCGGCGAAGCTGTCAAAGAAATCGCAAAATTCTATCCTAAAGCGGAACTGGTTGTTATTCATGATGATATCGACCTCCCACTCGGCACTATTCGCATTCAAAAAAACATTTCAGCCGCCGGGCACAATGGGGTGCAAAATATTATAGATGAACTAGGAACACAAAATTTTACTCGAATCAGACTTGGAATTCGAAATTCGAAATTCGAAATTCGAAATTCTCCTGAAGATTATGTTTTGCAAAAATTTTCAGAAGAAGAAACAGACACAGTTAAAGAGATTTTGCTTAAAGCCAAAGAAGCAGCAGATGTCTTGATGACAGATGGGTTTGAAATGGCACAATCAAAGTTTAATGGATAAAAACATCTCAATTTAATCCTCTCCCCAGGGGAGAGGATGTTGCGTTCCTAACGCAACAGGAGAGGGTATTTTATTTTTAATAGAACAGGAGAGGTGTTCATGATAAAAAGTCATGTTGACTAAATTAAAAAAATGCATCAGTTAACATACGCAAAAAATCTTAGATCAAACCAGACTATGTGCGAGAGTATATTATGGAAACGACTGAGAGCTGGCCGACTCAATGGTATCAAATTCAAACGACAAGTACCAATCGAAGGATATATTGTCGATTTTTATTGTCATAAGTTTAAACTGATAATCGAAATTTATGGACATGACCATAAAAATACTTCTCAAAAAATAAAAGACAGGAAACGTTCAGAAAACTTGGAACGCACAGGTTATAAAATATTAACATTTTGGAACAGTGAGATAGAAAAAAATATTAATAGTATTTTACTGACTATAATAAATTCAATCAAACCATAACCTCTCTTGTCCGGTATTAACGATACCAGACATTCTCTCCTAAAGGAGAGAATTGTTTTGAAAAAAACACTAATAAAAAACCGGCTCGTCAAGTCTGATGCACGCCACGAAGGCATACTTCACACAATGACGAGCCGCCTGGCTCTCTTCGTCCTTGCCCCGGCTGGGTCAGGGGTTTGGACCATCATCTACTTCTGGCGGATATGGATCGCCTGCGGAACGAGGCCAGCGACCTCGCACCACTGCCGATAGTTCGGGTGATCCGCGAGAAACTCGTGGGCGTCACGCCGGACCTCGGCAGGAACCGTCGGGTCGAGAGCGTCGCTCCTCGCCTGTTTGACGACTGCACGGGCAATCGTCTTGGCTGCCATCTTTGGAACGTGAACGAGGGTGTTGTCATCACCCATGATACGCCCCTCGGAACCGCGGCCCATGCCCGGAAGCGTTCCGTACGAGCGAACGCTCAATCTCCGGCTCAGCGTCGCCGAGCGACTTCACCGGCACAAAACTCGCCGGATCCTCGCTATCCACGACATCGAGGCGGCTGTTGCACAGCCGGCACTGACGAGGAAGCGTCACCGCTCCGACTTCGTGTACCGACGGACGACTCAAGACTTCCGCGAGCCGGTCAGCCGGAAAGCACGAGATCAGAAACGCCAACCGCGCCTTGCGCTCCTTGGACAGCATCGGCTGTTCCAGGAGTGAGAGCAGTTCGTGCTCCACACGAGCTGCATCGTCGAGATGGTTCCGTCTCCGAAGCTCTTGAACTTTCTCGACTCGATCCGTACTAATGAACATCCCAGCCTCCTACACCGCGTTGGGGGTTGTTGTGACCGGAGCAACGGGCTCCGACAAAGAAGTGGTATGGTTGCGGCGATGTCCGTCTTGGTCGCAACCTCGCCCCTTCTCTTCAATGTACGCAACCTCACGAGCGGTCGCCAGTTCGCGATAGCGACCCGCCACGCATCCACACTCAAGTGTGGTGAACCCGAGCAACCGAACGAGAGACATGGATACTCCTTTCAAGCACATCATGGTAGCACAGGCCTTCCATGATCATCATAACAGTCAGAATCATCAGGCAGAGACTTTTCTCGATTGCTCCTCGTGCTCCAAATGGTAAGAAGGATTGCTCCTCCCACCACGAGCAAGAGAAACACGGAAAGCACCGGTTGTTGTCCGGGGTTGTACCACATCCGTACAAACCCGAACACTGTCATAATCGTACCAAGGATGAGCACCAGCAAAGTGACGCTCATAGATTTCCCTCCTTGGGATTGTAAAGGTTTCTTCTCAAACAAAAAAAACCACACAAAACTGCCTCCCTTTCTAACCCTAGAAAGTGCGGCAACTTGGTGCGGTTTTATAATCTTTTGCGTAATAATTAGTTTTCACTTCGTTGAATATTATTCTTCGAGGAATAAAATGACGAGAAGTTCTCGCTACACTCGAACAATATTTATCATTATAGAAGAAGAAAACTTCTTGCGCCAGAGTGCCCTAATTACTACCCCGCAAGCGCAAGATTCAAACAGAAAACTGTTCTTACCTTGGCTTTCGGCTACTTGCAAACAATAGGAGGGATGCTGCTTACTTTCACCACTTGCGAAGTAGAAACCAGAGCGCGTTTTGGGCTTTTTATTAAATAACAATATAATAATACTATATGAACAGTATATGATAGCAAAAAACAGCCCATCTGTCAACCCTGTAGTACCTGCCTTGCCGGCAGGCAGGGAAGTTTGATAATGCCTTAAAAAGGCATTAAATTTCCCATCAAACTTCACTACAGGGCTAAGGCCCATTACTATTTGAAGTTTTTTGGAAAATATTTGACTATGATATCGCTGTTTGTGCCCTCCTTGGATATTATAACAAATTCTTAATAACCTTGCATGAATAATCCAGAAAAAGACCAAATTTTTGCCAATTGTTTAAACATTGTCCCAGAACTGGGACCTATAAAACTTTCCAAACTTTTCAAGTTTTTTGGATCCTTCGAGCTAGCTTGGCACGCTTCGCCTGCCAAGCTTTCTGAATCCGGACTTGATCCTAAATCCATCCAATCGCTTGAACTGGCAAAACAAAAAATCGACCCGCTGGAAGAATTTTCCAAACTTCGCAAATTGGATATAAATATCTTGCTTAAAAATCAGAAACATTATCCAAAAATTTTACAAGAGATTCCCGCCCCACCTCCAATCCTGTATTATCGGGGTAATGTTAAAGCCTTAAACAATATTTCCATAGGCGTGGTGGGTACTCGCCTGATTTCGCTTTATGGCAAGCAAGCGACCACGGAAATTGTCACAGGGCTGGTGCAAAACAATCTGACTATTATCTCTGGACTGGCTTTTGGCACAGACGCAGAAGCTCTCAATACCTGCATCAATAATAAAGGCACGCCTGTGGCAGTGCTCGCTTCCCCAATAGACAACTCAAGCATCTCTCCGCGGGCAAATTTTAATCTTGCGCAAAAAGTCATTCAGACAGGCTGTCTGGTTTCCGAATATGCACTTGGAGCTTCTGTGCAGAAACAAAATTTTCCTATACGCAACCGCATCATCTCAGGACTAAGCGCTGGAGTGCTAGTTGTAGAGGCAGACACAGAAAGCGGGGCTTTGATTACTGCTGACTACGCGCTTGAACAAAATCGGGAAGTTTTTGCAATTCCTGGATCAATCTTTTCTCCAACCTCACGAGGAACTAACGCACTGATTCAAAAAGGTGCTAAACTAGTTGTATCTGCCGCTGATATACTGACTGAGTTAAATCTTGATGCGCAGGCGGTAGAATTTGAACAGCAGTATGAGGATGATCCGATCGAACAAGGACTGCTTAATCATATTTCCAGAGAACCAAAACATTTGGAAGATATTATCAGAGAAAGCAAAATACCTGCCAAAGATCTTATGCCGCTTTTGACTATGCTTGAAATGAAGGGTCGGATAAAAAATCTAGGCGGCGGGAAATATGTGAGGATGAGATAAATACCTAATATCTAATTTCGAATTTCGCCTGCCTGCGGTAGGCAGGAATCAATATTTATTATTCGAGTACTCGAAATTGAATCGAAATTAAAAATTAATTATTAAATATTGTTACGTAACTATATACTTACATCGACATGTTAAATAAATCATTTTTTCAAAAAACTCTCATTTTCTTGGCAATTATTGCGATTTTTATCGCAGCTTTCATAATCTATAAACCCACTCAATCTCCGGTCAGTCAAGAAGCCAAGAATATAGAATCTGGAATCTGGAATCTAGAAAACCAAAAACCGAAACCAAATATAACATATACAACTTTATTCTTTGCAGGCGACATTATGCTGTCACGCAACGTTCATGACAAAATGAACAAAGCCAATGATTTTACTTTGCCTTTTAAAAATACCACAAATGAAATATCTTCCGCTGACATTGCTGTGGCTAATCTTGAATCTCCCTTCAATAATAACGGCGCTCACTTTATAGAAGGGAGTCTGGTGTTTAATGCTGACCCGAAAAGCATTGAAGGTTTAAAGTTTACCGGGTTTGATATTCTGTCTCTTGCCAATAATCACTCACTTGATCAAGGATTGGCTGGTTTAGACTTTACCCTGGAACATTTAATCAATAATGGAATTATTCCAACAGGAGTAACTAATTCCAAAAAAGAAACCATAGACCCGGTTATAGAAAAAAATAAATTAGTCTTTGGATTCTTGTCATATAGCTACACGGGGTTAAATGATGGTGGAAAAACCGCCAGCCCTTACGTGAATGATTTTAATGATATTGATAAAATGAAAAGCGATATCATCCGTATGAAAGGACACACAGCCGATATTGTAATCGTATCAATGCACGCAGGCGTTGAATATACTAGAACTCCTAATGAAAAACAAATAAAATTTGCTCATGCCGCAATTGATGCTGGGGCGGATTTTGTAATTGGCCACCACCCGCATTGGATCCAAACGATTGAGCATTACACCCCCTCACCCCTAACCCCTCTCCCTGGGGGAGAGGGACAAGATGAAAAAAAACACGAAGGGTGGATTTTCTATTCACTTGGTAATTTTGTGTTTGACCAGATGTGGAGTACTGACACGCGCGAAGGGCTGACTGTATTCTTAACGTATGGAACTGCAGATAACCATCCCGCACTTGATGCGGGATCTAATCAAGAACAGATCCCTGCTTTCGCAGGGATGGAAATAAAAAAAATCGAACTTAAACCTGTAATTATTGATAACTTCTGCTGTCCCCGCTGGGCAAATGAAAACGAAACAAAAGGAATATTAAAAAAGATCAATTTGACAAGCCCTGTTGTTTTAGATAAGAATTAAGGAAGCAAAGATAATTTCGAATAATGAATTTCGAATTTCGATTCAATTTCGAATATTCGAATAATAAATATTGATTCGAAATTCGAAAATCGAAATTAATTATTTTTATGACCAAATCCCTTGTCATCGTAGAAAGTCCTACCAAAGCTAAAACTATTACTCGCTTCTTAGACGGCAAGTATAAAGTTGAAGCGTCTTTTGGTCATGTCCGAGATTTGCCCACAAGTAAAATCGGAGTTGATGTGGAGCATGATTTTACTCCTACCTATGTTATTCCGCCAAAAGCCAAAAAACGGGTGGCAGAACTGAAAAAACTAGCCCAGGGAGCTCCGGAAATTATTCTTGCAACTGACGAAGACCGCGAAGGCGAAGCTATTGCTTGGCACTTAGTGCAAGCCTTAGGGCTTGCCTCACATTTCCCCTCTCCCTCGGGAGAGGGTACCCGCAGGGGGGGTGAGGGGCAAAAACTTAAGCGGATTGCTTTTCATGAAATTACAAAATCAGCCATTGAAGAAGCTTTACAGAACCCGCGGGAACTTGATATCAATCTAGTGGATGCACAGCAAGCGCGTCGCGTCCTGGATCGTTTGGTCGGTTACGAACTTTCTCCATTCCTTTGGAAAAAAGTTAAACGTGGTCTTTCAGCTGGCCGCGTTCAATCTGTCGCATTACGATTAATTGTAGAACGCGAACAAGAAATTAAAAAATTTGTTGCGCAAGAATATTGGAGTATTGAAGCAACCCTACAAAAAGACAAAAAATTTATCTCCAAACTTTTCAAAATCAATGGCAAAAGTATTGATAAGTTCGAAATAAAAAACGAAGCGAAGGCAAAGTCTTTAATTTCTGTGCTTAATGATAAAGACGCTGAGATTCTGGAAGTAGTAAAAAAAGAAGTACGCAGAAATCCGGCCGCACCATTTATTACCTCGACCTTGCAACAAGAAGCCGCAAGAAAACTCGGATACAGCGCTAAACAAACCATGATGTATGCGCAACAACTATACGAAGGTATAGAAGTTGAGAATGACGAATCAGCCGGCTTAATCACCTATATGCGCACTGACTCTGTTAATCTTTCGCAGTATGCGCTTAAATCAATTACAGAAACAATTGCAAATAAATATGGTAAAGATTATGTACTGGCTCAACCCCGCCAATATTCCAGTAAATCAAAAAACGCCCAAGAAGCCCATGAAGCCATCCGACCAACGGAAAGCTCGCGTGACCCTGAAAGCTTAAAAAATCACCTAGATCGCAACCTGTTCCGACTGTATGATCTGATTTGGAAACGTACTATGGCTACTCAGATGCCAGAAGCGGTTTTTGATGCTCAAACCGCGGATATTAAAATTGGAAGCACCGATCCAAAAAGAGAATTTATTTTCCGTTCCACCGGCCAGGCTTTAAAGTTCGATGGATTCATGAAAGTTTACTTAGAAGGAACTGATGAGGAAGAAGTACTTGATGAAAGTGTCTTGCCTGAACTTAAAACAGGTGACAAACCAAAAACTCTTAAAATTTTACCATTCCAGCATTTCACTCAACCACCCGGTCGCTTTACAGATGCAAGTTTAATCAAAGCCTTGGAAGAGCTTGGTATTGGCAGACCTTCAACTTATGCTCCAACCATCTCAACCATTCAAGAACGCGATTATGTCAATAAAATCGACAAACGTTTTCATCCAACTGAAATTGGATTTATCGTCAATGACCTGCTGGTTGAACATTTTCCTAATATTGTTGATTATCAATTTACAGCCAAGATGGAAGATCAGTTGGATGAAGTCGCTGATGGCAAACAACAATGGGTGCCTGTAATCCGTGAATTCTATGGTCCGTTCCATGAAAATCTAAAACTCAAAGAAAAAGAGGTTGAAAAACACCGCGAAGAACTTGATGAAAAATGTCCGGAATGCGGACAAATCTTGCTGATTAAATTTGGACGATTCGGAAAATTTATCGCCTGCTCCAATTATCCTACCTGTAAATACACACGCCCTATGGAAGATGAACAAAAAGAAATTGATGAGAATGCTGGTGAAGTTTGTGATAAGTGCGGGAAACCTATGGTGGTCAAACGCGGCAAATGGGGATCATTCTTGGGGTGCAGCGGATATCCGGATTGTAAGAACATAAAAAAAATCCAAAAAGGCACGGGCGTGACTTGTCCAATGTGCGGGGAAGGAGAAATGATTGAGCGCCAATCAAAACGCGGAGTATTTTATTCCTGTTCCAAATATCCAAAATGCAAATACTTACTTAACGGCAAGCCCTTAAACGAACATTGTCCGACATGTAAGAAATTACTCATGGAAATGAAAAACGGCCAAATCAAATGCTCTGGCAAAGAATGCGACTACATAAAAGAATAAGAAAAAAACACTCTTTAAAAAAAGAGTGTTTTTTACAATTTCTTAAATTACAGGTAAAATACAGAGAGAAATTAATTCTTACTATCTACCTCTCTCCCAGCCTCTCTCCTCTCAAAGAGAGAGTAGCCACAAGAAAAATACTTATTATTATCAACCTCTCCCCTGACCACTCTCCTCGTCAGGAGAGGGGGAACTAAAAGGAAAGTACACAAATGAAAATTACACTTTTTGAAATCACAGAAGAAGACAAAAACTATCTTACGCCAATGCTTGTAGGGATGGACGCGATTTATTACAAAGAACCCTTATCCATAAAGAACGCTGACTTGGCAAAAGAAGCGGAAATCATTTCGGTTTTTGTCAATTCAGAAGTTCATAAAGATTTAATTGATCAACTGCCAAACCTCAAATTCATTGTCACGGCATCCACAGGCTATGATCACATTGATATTGCTTATGCTAAAGAAAAAGGCATACCAGTGGCCAATGTTCCGGCATATGGTTCTCAAACCGTAGCAGAATTTACCTTTGCCCTGCTTTTAACCCTCTCCCGAAAAATCTACTGGGCTAGTCATGCCCTGCGAGAAGAATCCAGTTTTGATTTAACTCAAAGGGAAGGGTTTGATCTTGAAGGAAAAACTATGGGCGTTATTGGAACTGGTAAAATTGGACAAAACGTGGTGCGAATTGCCAAAGGCTTTAATATCAATGTCATCGCAACAGACCCGCGTCCAAAAGAAGACTTGGCTAAACAATTTGGATTTGAATATGTTGATTTGGACACTCTCCTGCAAAAATCTGACATCATCACAATTCATGTGCCATATCTTAAAGAAACCCATCATTTAATCAATCATGAAAATTTGGGGAAAGTAAAAAAAGGAGCAATTTTAATCAATACCGCGCGCGGAGAAATTGTTGAAACTGAAGCATTGGTCAAAGCACTCGCAGAGGGACGCTTGGGGGGCGCGGGTATTGATGTTTTGGAGGGCGAACGAGAATTGAAACAAGAAAAAACTCTTTTGACTGAAGAAGTTAGAATTCAAAACATGCGCCAGTTACTAGAAGATCATGTTTTAATCGATATGCCGCAAGTTGTAGTTACTCCACACATGGCATTCTTTACCAAAGAAGCCATTGGACGTATTATGCAAACCACCGCGGATAATATCAAAAATTTCATCGCAGGGAAACCACAGAATATTGTAAACTAATAAGACAATTTTGAATTTCGAGTTTTGATTGAATATTAAATAATCAGTCATTCGAAATTGAATCGAAATTCAAAATTAAATATTTAAAACTCTCTTCATGCATTGGATAAAAAACTTTGATCAACTAGCAAAAACCCGTTTACGCAAAGATGCTCTGCAAATCGCAGAAGCGGGATTAGATGCGATTGATACCCAAAAAATTATTGCAAAAAATGTTTTCTTACGCGGAAAACTTTTACAAATAAAAGATCAGGTTTTTAATCTGGCGGATTTCAAGACAATCAAGGTAATTGGTTTTGGCAAAGCTTCTTGCACCGCAGCTTTTGCATTGGAACAAATTCTCGGGCCATTAATTTCCCAAGGAATCGCAATTGGAGCACAAACTGTTGCCTGCGAATATATCCAAACTTATCAAGGGACTCACCCCTTGCCGTCTGATTATAATACTAAGATCTCCCATGAAATTTATAAACTCAGTCAAGATGCTACGGCAGAAGATTTAGTGCTTGTTGTAGTCTCCGGAGGCGGAAGCTCTCTGCTTTGCTGGCCGCAAGACGAATGCGTACAGGGAAAACTTTTATACGAAGCTTTTCTTTCCTCTGGTGGAACTATCGAAGAATTGAATATTGTTCGAAAACACATTTCTCTGCTTAAGGGCGGGGGTCTGGCTAAGGCTTTATACCCTGCCACTGTGGCGGCTTTAATTTTTTCTGACATCCCTGGAGGGCATTTTGAATCAATTGCCTCTGGACCAACTTACAAAGATACCTCCACCAAAGAAGATGCAGCAAAATTGATTGAAAAATACAAACTTGGAACTTTCCGCTTGCTGGAAACTCCAAAAGAAGATAAATATTTTGAAAAAGTTTCCAATATTCCGATCATGTCAAACATCGATGCGCTTAATACTATGGAGCAGGAAGCGCAAAAACTGGGATACACAACAAAAATATTAAGCAGCCAAAGTTTTGATAATGCCCAAACAATTTTAAAACAAATCAAAACGGCCTCTACTAAATATAGCGCTGTTTTTGTCGGTGGCGAGCCGCAGTTAATTGTCACAAAAAAAGGCGGGAAAGGCGGAAGAAACCAACAATCAGCGCTAATTGCGCTTAAATACGTATCCGAGAGTGAATTGTTTCTTTCACTTGCTTCCGACGGCGTGGATAATTCTGATGCAGCTGGCGCAATTGCAGATGAAGTCAATAAAAAACAAGCTCAAAAGCTTGGGCTTGATTTTGAAACTTTTTTAGACAATTTTGATGGTTATAATTATTTTGAAAAAACCAACAACCAGATTATTACTGGTCCGACCGGCACCAATGTTTCAGACTTAATGTTCATGCTGAGAAAATTATGATTTGTTAAAACAGACAATCCTTTAAAATTAGATTATTTCTTGTCTTTAAGCTATTCTCTCATTTACATTGTTCTCTGTATTACACTTGGCTCTTGCTTGGTTGATCACTACTTTCTCAAACAGCTCAACGCGGGATTTTTTCAAGTATTCAAAAATTTACCATGCAAACACTCCCACGATCCTCATCATGGGAGTGTTTGCATGGATAATATTCCTTGGCGATCTCTCTACACGAAAATGCGGTGGTTTTGTAAGGAAACCGGTTGAGTTAATAGCTTGCCCATAGTACAAAATTAACGATCGTTAATTTTGTACTATGGGACTAAACAATAATACTATTTGATAGATTGTATGCTACTGATATTTTAGCATAGGAGCATCAATCATAGCGATAAAGTGGTAAAAATGGAAAACTGGGTTCTATATTCTACATTCCTTACCTGCTTTCCCTTGTGAAGCATGACGAATAGGCATATTCCATCTCTTAATTATTACCTCGACTTCTGAAGCGTTTTTTGTTTGCATTAATTTATTTCGCAACTCTCTTGCCCCCTCAAATCCTGAAATGTACCCGGCAATCATTTTTCGAAACCGAAAAAACTTTTTGATATTTTTGAATTCCTGTTCAAACAATCTCGCGTGCTTAATAAGAATTCTGAGTTTTTCTTCGGCTGAAATATCTTCATATTTAGCTCGGGAATTAAAAAACCAAGGGTTACCAAGAACTGCTCTACCTATCATGACTCCATCAAGTTTATACTGTCTAGCTTTCTTTCCTGCTTCATCCAAAGATTTAATATCTCCATTGCCAATGACCATAATTCCGGCTTTATTCAAAATTTTCGCAGACTTACCAATTTCATCCCAATGCGCAGGAACTTTGGACATTTCTTTTCTTGTTCTTCCATGGATGGTAATCACATCCGGCTTGCCTTTTATGAGCGTCTTAATCCACTTTTCCGTATCAATCTTATTGTAGCCAATTCTAGTCTTAACTGACACTGGTAATTTTCCAGCGCCCTTTTTTGTCGCTTCAATGATTTTTACGGCAAGTTGCGGATTCTGAATTAAATCCGCTCCACCACCCTGATTAACAACATTCTTTGACGGACAACCCATATTTATATCAATCCCATCAAATCCTAATGACTTTATATAAAGAGCTGCTTTTTCAAACTTTTCCGGATCACTTCCCCACAACTGTGCAACAATTGGATGTTCGGTCTCTTTATCAAAACGTAAAAAGAATTCCGTAATTTTCTTCCTAGACTCTAGATTGCACAGGGCATCAACTGAAACAAATTCAGCAAACACCACATCTGGTCTTCCACAGTGTATAACGATTTTTCGAAAAGCACTATCCGAAACCTCATGCATTGGCGCCAGAACAAAAAATGGTTTTTTCAATTTTCCCCAAAAACCTTTAATCATAATAACATTCAGGTAAATTAAAACGGCAATAAAACCATGCCATTTTAATATTACTAACTCAATTATATTTTAATATCCGCTGTTGTTTCCATAATAACTACCTGATGGCACATATGAATTCCCTGAGTTATATTGTTCCATAATTGGACCAATTAAAAGATCTTTGGCCTCTTCTAATGTCTTAAAGTTTGAGGGGGCAGAGACGTCGAATTTTTTATTGAAATCGGAAAATAAAATTTCCCAATTCACTACTCCAGATGCTTGTTTGGAAACTTCAGGATCGACAGTAAAACCACCGGTTATTTTATAAAGGTACTTGTCTTTTTTTCCAATCCATATTTCACCATCAGCAATTTTCGCTTCTTTTTTTAAATCTTCATTCGTTTCAAATAGTTTTTTATCACTGATAATATTATTAATTTCATTTCCTAATCTTTCCAACTTGTCCATATCAATATGGTATTTATAATGATACGTGCTTTGAGAATTAATTTCTTCCCCATCTAATTTTTCGGTGATGACATAAGGTTTATTATCTTCAAAAGCTTGCATTATCTGTTCCAATTGTTCTTCGGAAAGCTCCTCTTGTTTAATTTCGTTTTTATCATAAATTTTCTGTAAATCCTGCTTAGTGAACAATTCAACCCAGATATTTTTTATCAAGTCCAGATTAACATAAGGAAGAATAGGTGCTTCTGTTAATTTCGCGAAGAAATCCCCTTCATTTGTGGAAAGATAATCTACTATTAATTTGTAATTTTGAATTTCTAAACCGAATGAGCCTTTAGCTTTGGTTTGAAGCGGAACCGAAGCATCAATTGATCCTTTGAATTGCAATTCAAGTTTTGATTTTTGTGAACCGGCAACTATTCCATCTGCTGGGTTTTTAGCAACACCTTGCTGGGTAAGGATGCTTGAAATTAAATCTGGTGTTGTGACATCCCCAGTAACCTTAGCTTGGATTGTCAAGGCATCAATTATAGTCATTTTGGAAAACGCCTGATTAATCACAGCCTCAGGCTTCACTGGTATTAGAAAAAAAGCTGTCGCAGTCCCGACTAATAACAAAACCACGACTACGGCGACACCCGTAATAATCATATTCCTCTTTCTAGAAGATTTTTGCGGAATTTCAGGAAGATTATTTGTTTGTAATATATTTACTGCAACAGGACTTTCCACAACAGGAGAAACAGAACCATTGGTTTGGCTAAATGCCTCTGTAATGTCAGCTTCAATCCATCCCTGCGAAACAAGAGCTGTCTTTATATCTTGCTCCGATACCCCGGCGCTTAGTGATTGTTTTATATACTCTAACAACTCTGGCGTTATTGCCATATTTTTGTTTGTTAATAACAAATTAAATTAAATCATTTTTTTTAATTTTTTGATAAGTACCTAATTCGATATTGCCGAGTTTCAACTTGCTTACTCTTACCCGACGCAGATTAATCACAGAGTACCCCAAAACTGCGAACATCTTGCGAATCTGTCTATTCCAACCTTCATGAACAATCAATCTTACTATCTTGCCTGTTGCAACTGCTTCGGTTTTGGAAGTTTTTCTCCCATCAATAAATACCCCGTTTTCGATTTTTTCCAATTTCCCTTCTGAAATCTCTTTGTCCAATTCCACTAAATATTCCTTTTCGTGCTCTTTGGATGGGTGGGTTAAAATTTGAGTCAATTCGCCATCATTGGTTAAAATTAAAAGTCCTTCAGTATTAAAGTCTAAACGCCCGACTGGCCATACGACATTTTTGAGATCTTCGGGAAGCAATTCATAAACAGTATGACGCCTTTGCGGGTCAAAACGAGTTGTGATATAACGCTTTGGTTTGTTTAAAGCTAGATAAATGAATTTTTGAGGTTTTTGGATTATTTTTCCATCTACTTCAATCTTATCAACATTTATGTCAGCTTTGGAACCGAGCTTTGTTATAGATTTTCCATTAACTTTCACCTTCCCAGACAATATCAAGCCTTCCGCGTGGCGGCGGGAGGTGATACCTGACCTGCTTATAATTTTTTGTAATCTTTCCTGCATGTCTTAATACTAGCAAATATTAATAAAAAAAACACGACCGAAGAATAGTTTCAAAGTAGCACTACTCTATCAGCCGGGTCGTAACGGCGATGACCAGACATGAACCGGCAAAGCACCTCCCGCTCGTGAGGATGGAACTCGTGCCGCACATCCATCATCGGATTGGTGGAAAGGCAGTGCAATTCCACAGCAACTGGAATCTTGTTGAACTCCGCATCCCTCCTGCCGTAGAAGACAGACCTAAACCCTTGGTTTGCTCCATCTTGAAACACGAACACTCCCTGAACGATTACCTGATCATCCGGTACAGCATAGTTGATGGTGGCAGGATCGATTCTAACAAGAATCTGGGACTTGGACAGATTAAGGCTCCTCGCTCTCATACCCAAAGCGAGGATTGTTGCTGCAAAACCCAAGCGTTCCAATTCCCCATGATTGAGTGATCGCCAAGCATCCATACCAAGAACACGAAGTTTATCTTCTGCAACGATTGCCTTCTGAGTAGTATCTCCGAGAATAGGAAACAGGAACTGACGAACTTTCCGCAGTAAACCACTCATGGCCTTCCTCCTTTCATATTTCAGTTAATTATTATAACAAAGGGAATAACAAAAAGCCACCCCCAAGGAGTGGCTGTTGTGCGAAAAAATCTAGACCTTAAAATACTTACGGTTAATCTGGACTGACCAATACCCTATACCAATCATCAGAAGTCCTATGACGATCAAAGTAATCGGCCAGCCTAAACTGTCTGAAAAGTATTCAGTAGTTATCTTGCCAAAATAACCCATGAGAAAAAGCGTGCCAATTATCAAATATGCGCGGCTTTTGATGATTGTACTTAGATATATCGCTCCGAATGCCAAAAATGGAAACAATAATTCCCAAAAAATATTCTGCTCTGGCTTAAACCCGCCCACGTACATACTGGCTCCCAAAAACATGCCAAGACCGGCTAAATTTAAAAACCAGACAAGAACTGATCGAAAATTATTTTCTTGATATATATATCCTAAGATTAAATACACAAACCCAGCAGTCAAAACCCGATAAGCAAAATAATTATATTCAAGTTTAAGCTCAGCGGCACCCAATACCCAGTCAGTCAGGGCAAAAAAGAAAAATAGTCCAAAAATACAAGTAAACAGCGTTAAGATAATTTTGCGGAAATATACCTCTGACAACCAAAAAAACAAAAAAGAAATTCCCCAGATAAACGTATGCAACCAAACCGAGAAACTATTTACTTTCACGCTATCAAAAAGTATATACAAACCAGAAGGGATAAGAAATCCGGAAAGCAGAAAAAATGGAACTGAAATTTTGTCGGATATTTTATTATTGACCAGCGCCACTCCGACCACATAAAACACCACGCCTGCGCCTAAAGTTAGAAGCACACGAGTGATGCTATTGAGCGCTTCCCAATTTTGTCCAACCAATACGCTTATACCCAAGAAAATAATCAACGCACCAAGGTAATAAAAAATTTCGGAAAGATGCAGCCGTCGAGTCAAAACTTGATTGTTGTCTTGAGATTTCAACATATTCAAATCCTCTGGCGTTACCACTCCATTCCTTAACCACTGTTGAATTTGCATAATCGCCTGCTTTGTTATTTCATTGTTTTCCATAGAATTCTCAATTAATTATCCAAGCAAAGAATCTGGGAATATTTTTATAGTCTGCATATGAATACTCAAATAATTTCTTGGAATATCCATGTCCATTGATATACAAAGCGGAATTTGAACGTGAATCATAATAGAAAGGGAAAAATCCCTGCGAGTTTTCGCCTTGTCCAACCTTAAATCCATCAGGGGACTTCAGTTCATCTGATAGATAAAGCTTACTGGCTTCGTCAAAACTTATTTCCTGTCTTTGTCCGGTGATTATGTCGTATTTAAAAAATCTTGGTTCTCTATAACCAACATACATTTTCATCTCAGCTTCACTTGGCGGAGGATTTTTGATAACACGGTTATTTTTCACGCTATAGAAAACATAATACTGATCCCCGACCAAATAAACAAAGCTATATTGCGGTTTCTGTAAAATTCTCGGAATATATAAGCTGACAAGTATTGCAACCACTAAAAATAAGGGGACACCGATTCCCATGGTAATTTGAATTTTTTTCACTTTTTCCATATATTTTCCTTTCTTTATACATCATAGCACTTCAAAAAAAATAAAAAAATCCCACTACGGAATTTATAATCATCTTAATATTAAAAATATAAGTCTTTACGGTCTCAGCCGTACAGTAGATTCTCCGGGTATGCGAAGTAATTTAACTCCTTTATTTCGTTTTGATGACTTAATCTCTTTAATAAATAAAGTCACATCCCTCTTAAACTTGTTTATTGAAACAAACCTAGAAGGATTGATGGCGATAAAAATGGCACTTCGAGATTTAGCCACATTATTTTTTGCCGGTTTGTGCTTGCCCATTTTCATCCCTAAAAAACTTCCGCACAAAATTTCCACCATCATACCTAAGGCAAAACCTTTATAATCTCCAAATGGAACAACAGAAAAAGCCTGTTTTGGATCACGAGTATAACGACCTAATTTATTTTTATAGGTCTGAGGTGGTAACTTGGTTTTATGGAGCAGTGCCTGACGAACTTCTCCCCAAGCTTTTTTTGATGTAGCCATATCAACGACCAAAGAACCTGTTGAGGTCGGAAAGGCAAATGCTATTGGGTTTGTCCCTATAACAGGCTGATAAGAATTTGGGTGAGCAACCATCGGGCGACCTCCATCTATCATACCAAGACCAAACAAACTTTTATCTGCAAGTTTTTTAACATACGTACCTGGACTTGAAAAAGGTAAAATATCCCGAATCCCAACCAAACCAATCCCATAATGTCTGGTTTTTTTAATTAGAATCTCTGTCGCTTTTTCAGCAACTAACTGCCCGAGTTCTTTACACCCATCAATATAAACAACTGGACCTGAATCTTTAATAATGCTCATGGGTCCCTTGCGTTCTTTGAGACGTTTTAAAAAATTAGGCAAGGCTGATGTACCGTGAGAATAATGCCCCACCCGATCTTTACCCAAGTATTCGGATAATACAATTCTAGCCTCACTTTTAGTTAGTCCGTGTTCACAAAGTTCATTTATATGTGCATTAACTGTAGCTTTCATATTATTATCATAGCACTTCAAAAAAAATAAAAAAATCCCACCAAGGGATTATCTCAAGGTCAAAGACCGTGAGCGAGTCCCGCCTATGGCGGGACGAGTCGAATGGTGGGTCCGGAGCGATTCGAACGCTCGACCCTCTGCTTAAAAGGCAGGTGCTCTACCAGGCTGAGCTACGGACCCACGAAAAAATATCTAATATTTATTTTTGCCTACCTGCTCGCCTCGCTGAAGCGAGGACAAAGTGGGCGGTAGGCAGGAATTTCGAATAAAATTAAGCTATTAGGATGATAAATATTGAATCGAAATTCAAAATTAGATATTCAAAATTCATGACCTATACATTATACTGATTATCAAGAAATAATCAAGAAGATTACCATTCCGTTATTCAACAAAACCTAAATATTTGTTTTTTCATTATTATCTGATAAAATTAACCATAGTTAATTTTATCAGTAGTTATAAATATACGAAATACCGTCAACAAAATACTTTAATATATAAAATTTTAAAAGTATTTGGTTATGGAGTATTATTTTCTGTTGTGTCTTTGCTCTCTCCACAATTCCCATATTTGCTACTCCGAGCTTATTTAAAAAAATACTTTTCAACAAAAACCAGTTTGCGCCAAACATCAAATGCTATCTATTACTTAAAAAGAAAAAAATTCATTGCACTAAAAAACAAAAAATTTATTCTAACAAGATTAGGGTATTTGTATTTGAAAAAACTTTCTATAAATGACATTTCTATACCACGGATCCCATGGGATAAAAATTGGCGTCTCGTAAGTTTTGATGTGCCACAATATCTTACCCCTGCCCGGCACGTGCTTAGAAAAAAATTGAAAGATCTTGGTTTTTTTCATGTCCAGAAAAGTCTGTTTGCTTGTCCTTATCCTTGTGAAAAAGAGATTTCCTCTATAGCAAAAGTATTAAAAATATCTGAGTATGTATTTGTATTTACTTCCAGAAGATTTAGCAACGATAATAAACTTATTAAACACTTCTCACTATAACAATGTAAACCTGATTACTTATAAAAATAACCATGGTTATTTTTATAAGTAATTTAGAATAAAAAAAATTTAGGTTTTAATTTCTATGCTGAAAAGTTAGACCAAAAACTATCTTCAGTACCAACGTCATCACCTTTTTCTTTGGCTAATTCTTTAAATGCTTCTTTTTCTTTGCGTGATAATCTATTTGGAATCACAACCCTAACCATGACAAATTGATCACCCCTCCCCCGACCATTTAATTCAACCACACCCTTGCCCCTTAACCGAAAAATCTTTCCTGACTGAGTCCCAGCGGGAATTTTTAAGTCCACTTCTCCATCAACTGTAGGTATTCGGATGTTTGTTCCGAGAACCGCCTGATAAATGCTTATATCGATATCCAAATAAATACCAAAACCTTCGCGTTTAAATTTCGGGTGTGTCTTAACTTTGATTCGCAAAAATAAATCGCCGAAATTCGAGCCTCGATATCCCGCCTCTCCTTCCCCTGTGACGCGAATTCTACTCCCGTTATCTACGCCTGCTGGAATTTTAATCTTAAGAGTCTTGTAATTTTTAGCCACTCCAGTCCCACCGCAAGCACGACAAGCTCTTTCCGGCAACTTTCCTTGACCTTGGCAGTACTCACAAGCTGATACTGAAGCAATTTGCCCTAAAATTGTTCGCCGAGTGGTTTTAATTTGTCCGCTACCGTGACATCTAGGACAAGTGATTACTTTGGATCCGTTTTCTGCTCCTGATCCAGAACAATTCTTGCACGTATCTTTTTTCTCAAGCTCAATTTCTTTTTCTACTCCAAATACTGCCTCAAGAAATTCTAAAGTCAGTTGTATTTCCAAATCCACCCCGCGCTCTCGCCGAGAACGACGACTGGATGACCCACCGCCACCAAAAATGCTTGAAAAAACATCAAACGGGTCTTCGCCTCCAGTAAAATCGTTGAAATTTACATTAAACCCAGAAGCAAAATTATTAAAATCGAAATCATTAAACCCAGCTGACCCGGCGTTTCGTCCAAAACCGTTATTATTAAAAGTCGTGCCAAACTGGTCGTATTGCTGTTTTTTTTGGGTATCAGAAAGAACCTGATAAGCTTCATTGACTTCTTTAAACTTATCTTCGTTCCCTTTATTCTTATCCGGATGGTACTCATGGGCTTTTCTGCGGTAAGCCTTCTTGATTTCGTCTGCAGAAGCACCTTTTTCCACCCCAAGTACTTTATAAAAATCAGTGCTCATAATATTTAATCTCTTATTATCTTTTTATGCTTAATTTGATAACTATACGTCTAATTTTTTCACAATAACTGTTTCTTCACTGAATTTAAAAAAATTAAATCTCAAGAGAATGTGAAATAATCCCCAAGCTATAAATATTGTAAACCATTGAAAAACAAAACCAAATAATCTTAAAATTCCGATCACAGCCAGAGTAAAAAGAAGCGGCAAATACTTCTCAAACGGCTTAATCGTTGTTTTTAATGCCTCGGCAAAATAACTAGCCAAAGCCGAAGTAGTTGTGCCGTTTTTTTGTACTCCGGCCTGCTTCGTGTTAAAGCCCCGCTCTAAATTAATAACCTTATTTATCTCATCTTTTAACACTGACGGACCCAAATCACTATCGCGTTGTTTAAGGCTTTGCAGTAAAACATCATCCATGGATTGATTTCCGTCAAATTTAATACCCAAAGTCTCGGATATTAAAGAAAAATTACTGATTGCTGATTGAGAAATTCGATCATATACCAACTCCGGATTTTGAGCAATTTTCTGTTTGGTTTGCAAATACACATTCGTTGCGATTAAGACCAAAAAACTATAAATCAAAATTTGCAAAGCACCTTCTGTAACCGGACGAATATGAAAATCCAACCGATTATTGATCTCCATTCTTAATCGATGACGGAACCCGAAACAAATCAATAAAAAAACAACTACCCCTCCGTAAATAATTAAATTCTTAGGAAAGAGCAATATTCCAATCGCGGCGTTAATAATGAAAAATAAAAAATCCATCCAAATTGGTTTCTTTACGATGGTAAAAAATATCGCGCCAGTGGAAAAAAACGACAATAAAATAACCGGCCAGAACCATAAATTTAGAACGGATTGACCACTGACCAAATCAATAATCAACATCCAAGACACCGTAAAAAGAACAATTGATATTACAGACAAAAAAACGATTTTTATATTTCTCATTAGATTATTTGGTTAAAAACCAATTTTATATTCACCGGTTGTGGTTTTGTTGCTGGTTAAAGCCTGCGGAGCGGATGAAACATCTCCAAACTGTTTTTCATACTTTTTAAGATTCTCATTCATCGCTGCAACGATCCGCTTAAAGTGCGAAGGGTTGGTGATAACACGGGAGACTACAATTCCTTGCGGCGCCCAAACATTCAAGAAATCAAGAACAAATTCCTCCTGATTATGAGCAACCATCAAAGAATTAGAATACACCCCCTTAAGTATATCATCATTAATCTTAATGTTGACATTTTGCTGCTGATTTTGTTCTGCCATAAAATATTCTCTTGTCATCCTGAGCGGAGCGAAGGGTCTATTATTAGATTCTTCGGCTTCGCCTCAGAATGACATTTAATTAAAGTTATTTTTTTTCATTAGTCACGTCTTTATACTCTGCGTCCACTGGCTTGTTTGCCGAAGGCGCGGAATTTTGACTGGGTTCTGTACTATTTGCTTCCCCCTCTGGAGGAGTTGCTGTCTGACCAGCTTGCGCATTGGTAGCGCTGTACATAGCAGCCCCAACTTTTTGAACTGTGTTAGATAAGTCATCCATTGCTTTCTTAATAGCATCTAAATCTTCTTTGTCTTTTACTGCTTTAAGGGCTTCAATTTTTTCAGTCACAGTCTTGCGGTCTGCTTCCGAAACCTTGTCGCCGCCGTCTTTCAAGGTTCTCTCTGATACAGCAATTAATGTGTCTGCATGATTTCTTGTTTCAACTGTTTCTTTGCGTGAACGATCTTCTGATGCGTGCGCCTCAGCTTCTTTTTTCATCCGTTCAATCTCATCTTTGTTTAGATTAGATGAACCGGTAATAGTAATGTCAGTTGATTTATTCGTTGCTTTGTCTTTGGCTGTCACTTTCAAAATACCATTGGCGTCAATATCAAAGGTAACTTCAATTTGTGGCACGCCGCGTGGCGCTGGAGGAATTCCATCCAAATGGAATCTACCAAGCGATTTATTATCACCGGCCATTGGGCGCTCTCCTTGCATCACATGAACTTCCACAGAAGTTTGACTATCTGCGGCAGTACTGAAGGTTTGAGTCTTGGAAGTTGGAATAGTAGTGTTACGATCAATCATTGGCGTAGCCACGCTTCCCAAAGTTTCAATGCTTAAAGTCAAAGGCGTCACGTCCAAAAGCAAAATTTCTTTCCCTTCAACATCGCCAGACATCACACCAGCTTGTACAGCCGCGCCTTTTGCCACTGCTTCCATCGGGTCAATCCCGCGTTCCACTTGTTTGCCAATAAACTCTTCGACAAATTTCTGAACTACTGGCATTCTAGTTGGTCCACCAACTAAAATAATCTTAGCAATTTGATTTGGAGTAAGTTTTGCGTCAGATAGGGCTTGCTGGACAGGATGTCTCATGCGCTCAATAATCGGCTTGACCAAATCTTCAAGCTTCGCTCGCGTGATTTTTATATTCAAATGTTTCGGACCTGAAGCATCTGCGGAAATAAAGGGAAGGTTAAGATCAGTTTCCAAAACAGTTGATAATTCAATCTTAGCTTTTTCTACTGCCTCACGTACGCGATTCATAGCCATCTTATCATTAGATAGATTCAAACCGCTTTCTCTCTTAAATTCTGAAACGACGTAATCAATAAGAGCGGTATCCATATCCTTCCCGCCTAACTGCGTATCACCTGAGGTAGACAAAACCTCAAATGTAGCCTGTCCATTATCTTCTCCAAAATCCATAATCGTCACATCAAGAGTTCCGCCGCCAAGATCAAACACTAAAATCTTCTGCTCTTGATGGGTTTTGTCGAGTCCATAAGCAAAAGCGGCTGCTGTTGGTTCGTTGATTACACGCACCACCTCAAGTCCTGCGATTTCTCCCGCATTTTTTGTAGCTTGTCGCTGACTATCATCAAAATAAGCAGGCACAGTGATCACGGCTTTGGCTACTGGCTGACCCAAAAAGGCTTCTGCATCTTTCTTAATTTTTTGCAAGAGAAAAGCTGAAATTTGTTCAGGAGTGTAATCTTTACCGTTAATGTTGTATTTAAAATTTGTGCCCATCTTGCGTTTGGCTTCAAAAACGGTTCCTTCTGGATTGGTCACAGCCTGTCTGCGAGCTGGCTCACCAACCAAAAGTTGTCCATCTTTGGTAAATGCCACATAAGATGGGAATGCTTTGCCAGCTACTGTCTGTCCTTCCGCAGAAGGAATAATCACTGGCTTGCCTGCTTCCATGACAGAAGCGGCACTATTTGATGTTCCTAAATCTATCCCAATAATTTTTTCCATAAAATTTTATCCTTCTTGCCCAGTCGAATGACCGGGTATATTAACTATTGATTAAATATAAATTAATTGCTATGATATTTGGTATTCTAACCAACCCTGCGGAGGAAACCATGACCGAGGCTCGTATCCTCATTACTATGGGGCTGCTGCTACTGGGATTCTGCTTTGGAAAAGCTTATACCCCATTCATCCCTGTGTCGCCGAATGACAAGGTGATGTATGCCATGCTCTTGGCGTTTGGTTTTATCTTCTTACTGTTTGGGATTATCCTGCGCTTTATAGCAAAGCGCCACCCAGACATCTCCCGACCCAAGTCGCAATAGCTTTCGACCTCGGTCGGACGGCCAAGAAACTTGGCCACCCCCTGCTCTCTACCTTCGAGAGCTCTTTTTTTACCTGTCCTCCGTAGCTTTACGCGAAGGAGGATTATTCCTTAATATCGACTGTTATCTTCCTTGGCTTGGCTTTTTCCGTTTTCGGCATTTCGATTTTCAAAATACCTTTTTCGTAATTTGCCTCAACTTTTTCCGCATCTACTTCTGCAGGCAAGGCAAACGATCTTGCAAAAGAACCTTTTCGGACTTCTTTACGATAATAATCCTTGCTCTTGTCCTCAGATTCCGAGGTATGTTCAGCGCGGATATGCAAAACATTATTTTCAATTTCGACATTAACATCTTTGGGATTTATTCCCGGCACAGAAACCTCTGCAATAACTGCATCATTGGTTTCGTAAAGATCTGTGGCTGGACCACCGAATCGGTTGACCATTGGAAGAAAGGCGTCTTCATCAAAGAGCCTATCCAGTTCCGAGAATGGCGTCCATCTGATTAAGTTTGTCATAAATTCTTTATCCTCCGAAGCTTCATGCGAAGGAGGATCCTTTCTTTGTCTCGCCGAAGTCACAATCAATCGTGACGAAGGCGGATCTTAATGATTTTTATAAAACTATACGCTAACCCCTATACCCTCTTTTTTCCTACCGCTACTTTTGCTGGGATGGCAATCCGTCCATTAATAGTAAATCCCGGCTGAATCTCCCGAACAATCTTTCCCTCGTCTTCTGTTTCCACTTCCTCAACTGCTTCATGCATATGAGGATCGAACTTCTCTCCTAAAGTCTTAATTTTCACCACTCCCAAAGCTTCCATGGTTTTTTCCAGCTGAATAATCGTCGCACGTAAGCCAGCAATCCAGTCTTTATACTTGTCGTCCGTTGGGGCAAAATTCAAAACTTGCTCTAAACTTTGTAAACTTGGAAGTAACTGATAGACTGAAGCTTCTTTGGCAAATTCCAGAATATCTCTAGCTTCTTTCTCTTTGCGCTTCATAAAATTATCAAAATCTGCGGCCGTATGCTTCCATTTACTTACTAATTCTTCATTTTCTTTCGTCAGGCCATTTACTTTTTCTTGTAATTGAGCTATCTGATCTTCAGGACTTAAAATTTCATCTTTAGGTTTTGCGATAGTATTCTCTTCTGTCATAATTTTTTTACCATTCCGAGTAAAGCGAGGAATCCCTTTTGTAAAAAATTTTTTCCCTTCGACTTCGCTCGGGGTCGAGATGGTCTTATAAATTAATAATTAATAAAATTACTGCACTACCGGAAATTATTTTGGATAAATACTCTAAGATAGATAAATTTTTTGCATAAGACATGCGTTTTGGTCCTAAAATTCCAACTATACCTTTTTTCCCGTCCTTCAGGTTAACTTTAGAAACAACTAGACTTAAATTCTTTGGCACTGGCAACGGCGACTCTCCTCCCACATATATTTCTGCTCTATCGTTTTTCTGCTTAAATAATTCTGTGGAATGATCCTCCATATGTTCTAAAAGCTGCGCCACTGCTTTGGTGGAATCTGAATCAGAAAGTTCTGGCTCGCCAATAATCTTGGAGAGCCCTGTGGCATTAGCCTCATGAGGCATGAGCATAAAAGCGGCTTGTCCGGAAATCTGGGAAATCAAATTTGTGATGGAACGACCCAACTGTTCATGCTCTCGCTTAAGCTTGAAAAGTTCATCGCGCAAAAGTTTGCGCTCTTTTTCGCTTAATTCAAAACGATGCATCAATTGGTTGATAAAAAACCTGTACCCTTTATCTGTGGGCACGCGCCCCGCGGATTTATGCGGTTGAAAAATATATTCTCCTTTTTCAAGTTCGCCCATTTCACTTCGAATAGTCGCGGAGCTGCATTTCAGATTATACCTTTCTTCAAGTTCTTTAGACCCGACAGGATTTGCTGATTCTGAATATTCCTTAATAATAGCAGCTAGTATTTTCTGCTGGCGAACTGTTAAATTCTCAATTTTTGGGCTTTTCATAGGATTTTTATAAGTTGGCACTCTTACACACTCAGTGCTAATTTATATTTTAATACTAGCACTCCCCCTTGTCAAGTGCTAATAAAAAAGACTTGCTCAAATGTTTGGTTTGAGTTAAAATACTAAACTATAAAAAAACTCAAAGGAGGTGTTTGGTGAAGACAGTTTTGCTCATTGCTGGCCTTACCATGATTCTCAACATACCCTTCGGTTGGTGGCGGAAAAGCGTACCGAAACGTTCCTTCCTCTGGTTCACAGCTATCCATACTCCCATCATAATCATGTTCTGGTTTCGCCATGCTATAGGCGCTCCATGGAACTTTACTGTTGTGGCACTGTCCATTACGTCTTACGTACTCGGTCAGTTCAGTGGTGGATGGCTTCACCAATATCGACATAACTAACAGACGACTGGATTTTCCGGCCTGCTGTTTATTTTTTTATGGAAATTTAGAAAAAAGCCAGTGAAATCCGAGCAATCGGAAATACACTGGCTAAAAGAGATTGGTTGCATTACAACTGAATATCTTCCCCTCGAACAAAAGCAATATAGTCAATGATATCGGAACCAGGACCCTCGGGAATTCTTGCAACGAGAACCAATTGTTCGCCGTGGTACTCTACAACATCCCCTAGAGCACGCCCCTTCTCAAGTGTCCATTGAAGAAGCGCTTGTTTAATATCTCGACTTGAATACTGTATTATCCGCAAACCAGACAAATGAAAAACCCTGCGCTTGCAGGGGTCGAGGAGGAATGTGAATAAAAAATTACGCCATACCTAACCAACCTCTGCAAACGAGGGTTGATTAGAGCTAGAATTTTTATTAAATTGCTTTTTCATAAATATATAAAATATAATAAGCCTAAAATAATATTTTGTCAAAAAGACCGCAATTGAAAATTAATTCAATTGCGGCAAAACGTTCTTAAACGTCTTTAACTGCGTCGCACATCCCACACGCCACGCACCCAGCGCGATCAACCGTGACCAATCCTGCCCGGAGCATTTGCTGTTTGGCAAAAACTATTATTGAAACAAATTCTTGCCATTGAACATCCGGGACGAATGGGTAATCGGGAATATCCTCAAAATACCGACCAGCCAATGGAGAAGGAATTACCCCGATATCAACAACCTGTCTAATTCCTTCTTTTAGTCTTTCCATGGGTTCCGTCCCGACCACAAAACAAGTTGAGACTTGACCTCTTCCAAAGGTCTTAACCGCTCTTTCAAAAGCAGAAAGATAAAGCTGCCGCGGGCAGAACCTATTCTTGCCGGGAATCAGTCTATCCCTAACAACTTCATCCCAGCATTCCAAATTCATCATCAGGCTCTCCGCGCCAGCATCTTCCAATTGATCAATCCAATAAACTTCCTCTGGAGGAGTAATTTCAACCGCAATAGCCAACTGTGGATATACGGCATGAATCGCCCGAACTACCGGTTCGATTCTTTCAATTCCGCGACCGGAAGCAAACGTCATTCCTCCATTTAAGGTCAAGCCGCCGTATTGACTGACTGGTATCTTTTCAAGTGCCCGTAAGAACAACTCTGGACTTTTGCGAATAATCCGCAAATCACGATCACTTGAAGATTTATTGATCACACAAAATTGGCATTGCTCGTTGATGTGAAAAAGACTACAGTCCTCAAACACCGACGCAGCCAACTGGCGGTTGTGCGCGGTCAAAATCCTGGTGATTGGGATGTCATCGACAGTTTGACCGTACCAAGCAGGAGAGGGAATGATATTAGCCACACAGAGAAATTCCCCCTTATCAAAAATCTCAATTTGCACGTCTTTCCGATACAAATTCCGGCAAATTGTCAGTCTCGCTGTCAAATCACAAGTTCTCTGATAATAAAGAGGTACGTTTACCGGCAACTTTCTACAGTCAATTCCGGAACGGAGACAGCTTATCAGCTCAATTTTTCCTCCAGAACTTAAACCACCCCTAAGAACCTTGGAGGGATTCTGCCCAGAAAGAAGAAAAGCAACTTCTTCACTTGGCCGCAGACCTTCGCATAGCAACTTCGCCTTGATTTCGAAAAGACCATTGGGTGTTGCTGACATTATACTCCTCCGTGTTGTTGTCACAAACAAAAACCCCTGCACCTGCAGGGGTTCGTGAGAAGCACTATTCGGATGGGCGCTTTCGGATTTGCGCCATTCGGATGCACCTAACCAACCCCTTCAAGTGAGGAGTTGGCATGATGGTCAAAATTATTTAAATTATTAAATCTATTCATAAATTCTTCATGCTAACATACTAGTATGTGATACTAACTACGAAATTTAAAACTAAAAAAATATACTTTCTTATTTAAACAATCTTTCCAAAATTAACCTATATCCACCCATTCCATTCTTAAGCCATAATGCAACTCTTGTCACAGTTGCTGTGGTTGATCTCGATTCTTTTGCAATTTCGATATATGTTTTTTTGGAATTATATAACTCTCTGGCGATCCGAAACCGTTTTCCGAACTCCTTAATCTCATCTAGGGTTAAAAGATCACGGAAAAACATCTCACATTCATCGCTTGTTTTAAGCTTTAAAATGGCTTTAAACAGCTCATTTGTCTCATTGTTCTGCCATTTTGTTGTAACTGCCATATATTTAGCCCTCTTAAATTAATTATGCTAACATACTAGCATGCTAGTATGTTAGCATAAAATAAATATTTGTCAAGAGATAACTTACTCAATATATAAATTGCTCGGATGCTTGCAAAAAAGTGTAAATATAGTAAAATAAGTCTTTACTACCACAGCCCAAAGGAGGGCACATGCGCAAACGACATGAACCTATTCGTTCACACTGGAGGCACTGCCCTGAATGCGGACACCCAAACGCCCGCTTCTCAAAGCGCGCTTACTTCGACTTCTACCGCACGCGGTTTGTCACAGGCGCTTGCCAGAAAAGACATGCGTGGCTCGCCAAGTACATCAAACAATTTCCGAACGTGAATCCGTGGTGCACAGACTGCGGAAAGTTTTTCGGCAAGGGATGGCGCCGAAGGGAAAAACGTATCCGTTTGCGACAGAAAAACGCCGGTTAACATAATACCAGCGTTCTTTTTTTATTCTCAATAAATGTAGATTATGACATAAGTCATAACAATTTACAAAAGTAATAATCCCGACCATTTCTGAATGCGTCGGGATAAAAATGTGCAGCAATGTGATGCAATATTACACTAATTTAGATATAATAATTCCAAATTTGTTGTGAACGAATGCAGTGGATCCACCTCACCCTAACCCTCTCCTCTCCAGGAGAGGGAAAAATGGATGTGGCGTTGTTGCCTAGCAACAAATAGACTCGTAACAACCCCGAGCGTAGTCGAGGGGTTCGATTATCTCTTGAATGAAATCCCGAGCTTTATTGCGGGGTTATAAACTATTTCTTTAAAATCTTTGCCAAATACTGGCCAGTATAACTTTTTTTAACTTTTGCTACATCATCAGGCGTTCCAACAGCCACAATTTCTCCGCCCTTATTACCGCCCTCTGGACCCATATCAATAATCCAGTCAGCTGACTTGATAACTTCTAAATTATGTTCAATTACAAGCACAGTATTCCCCTTCTCCACGAGTTTGCTTAAGACAGCTAATAATCTTTTCACATCATCAAAGTGCAAACCAGTAGTTGGCTCGTCTAAAATATACAACGTCCGTCCGGTAGAAGCCCGAGAAAGTTCTGTGGCTAGTTTTATGCGCTGTGCTTCACCGCCAGAAAGCGTGGTGGCATTTTGACCAAGGTGCATATAGCCAAGACCAACTAAAGAAAGGGTTTCAAGTTTGCGGCTGATCAAAGGAATGTTGCGGAAAAAAATTCTCGCCTCATCAACTGTCATTTCTAAAATATCAGAAATTTGCTTGCCTTTGTAATGAATGTCTAACGCTTCTTTATTATAGCGTTTGCCTTTACATTCCTCACAGGTGACATACACATCAGGCAAAAAATGCATCTCTATTTTAATTACCCCGTCTCCGCCGCAAACCTCGCACCTTCCGCCTTTAACATTAAAACTAAATCTTCCTGCCTTATACCCGCGCATTTTCGCTTCTGGAGTAGCCGAGAACAAATCACGGATATAAGTAAACACTCCTGTATAGGTTGCTGGATTGGAACGCGGAGTCCGTCCGATCGGTGATTGGTCAATGTCTATAACCTTATCAATATTTTCTATACCCAAAATTTTATCATGCTCGCCAGGCGCTTCTTTGGCATTATAAAAATATGAAGACAAAGACTTTGCTAATATCTCATTCATTAAAGTGGACTTGCCGCTTCCAGAAACGCCCGTGATACACACAAACTTTCCAAGCGGTATTTCTACGCTTACATTCTTTAAGTTAAACTCTCTCGCACCGACGATTTTCAAAGTCTTGCCGTTACCGCGTCTGCGAATACTTGGAACTTCTATGCTTTCTACCCCGCTTAAATAACGTCCTGTGATGGAATTTTTATCTTTGGAAATCTGTGTTGGCGTGCCTTCTGCAACAAGCTCTCCGCCATGTTTACCAGCTCCTGGACCAATATCAATTACCCAATCAGCTTCCAAAATAGTTTCCTCGTCGTGCTCAACGACAATGACCGTATTTCCAAGATCACGCAGATTTTTTAAAGTTTTAAGCAAGCGACTATTATCTCTTTGGTGTAAACCAATAGATGGCTCGTCCAATATATACAAGACGCCGGTCAATCCAGAACCAATCTGAGTGGCCAAACGAATACGCTGAGCCTCACCACCTGCTAAAGTATCTGCCCCCCGGTCAAGCGTCAGATAATTCAAACCAACATCTTGTAGAAATCTCAAACGTGCGGAAATCTCCTTGACGATCTGGTTGGAAATTTTTAAATCCTTTTCACCTAAGGTCTTGGGAAGCTTATTAATAAAAATTGCACAATCGTCAATAGCCATATTTGAGACATCAACTATTGAATAATTATTAATAGTGACTGAAAGATACTCAGGTTTAAGCCGCTTGCCATGGCAAGTCGGACATTTTTTTACCCGCATATACTGTTCAATCTCGCTGCGGATATAATCAGAATCTGTTTCCTTATACCGTCTCTGTAAATTCCCAATCACTCCTTCAAAAGTCGTATTCATTTCGAATTCGCCTTCTCGTGTCGCAAACTCCCCGGCAATTTTTATTTTCCGTTCTCCAGTACCATACAAAATCACATTTAACGCTTCTTTGGATAAATCTTTGATTGGCGTATTAAGAGAGAATTTATATTCTTGCGAAAGTGCGATTAGAATTCTGCCATACCAAGACAACCGAGAAGTTGTCTTACTCCATGGCCTAATCGCGCCTTCGGCTATCGTCAAACGCTTGTTTGGAATAATTAAATCTGGTTCAATTTCGAGTCGTGTTCCAAGCCCTGTACAGTCCGGACAAGCACCATGAGGAGAATTAAACGAAAAATTTCTTGGATTAATCTCAGGTAAATTCATATGCCCCTGCGGACAAGCAAAATCAGAAGAAAGAACGATTTCTTCTCCGCTTACTGGCGGATCATTTTTAATAATAATTACTGAATTATTGCCTAAGTCCAAAGCAGTCTCAAGTGAATCTGCGATACGACCACGATCTGGAAGATCAAGCACCAACCGATCAACTACAACTTCCAAATTATGCTTCTTTTTTTTGTCTACGGTTAAATTCAGCGCTTCTTCAATATCCATAATTGTCCCGTCAAATCGAATGCGGACATATCCGGTTTTCTGAGCTTCTTCCAACAGGTGCTTATGCTCACCTTTTTGATCACGAACAACTGGAGCAAGAATCATAATCTTTGTTTTGTTCGGCATGGCCAAAATTTGATCTGTCATTTGTGTGACAGACTGTCCGACAATTGGTTTGCCGCAAACATAACAGTGCGGTTTGCCGATGCGAGCAAAAAGCAAACGCAAATAATCATAAATTTCCGTAACCGTCCCCACAGTAGAGCGCGGGTTATGAGAAGCACTTTTTTGGTCAATAGAAATTGCAGGACTTAAACCCTCAATCTTGTCAACGTCTGGCTTGTCCATGAGACCCAAAAACTGCCGAGCGTATGCCGACAAGCTTTCCACATAACGCCTTTGTCCTTCGGCATAGATAGTATCAAAAGCCAAAGAAGACTTGCCGCTCCCTGACAAACCAGTGATAACCACAAATTTATCACGCGGAATATCGACGTCAAGATTTTTTAAATTATGAACTCGTGCGCCACGAATGATGATTTTGTCGCTCATGAAAATCTTTCTAACCATTTCGAGGTAAAGCCGAGAAATCGCTTTGTGTAAAGGATCTCTCACTTAGTTCGAGATGACTCTAAGGGTTACTCTGAACTCTTAAAAATATCCAACACCGAGTAGCCGTCATTTTAAGACGGTTTAAATTAGCCACGGCAGTATATAACAAAAAAACCGCCTTGGCAAGAGCGTGAGCCCTAAGTACCATTTTATTTCAAAATTAACTATAATACCTATATGAAACTCCTCAAAAATATCATTATAAAATTAAAAAACCTCCCCAAGAATCCTGGAGTTTACCAATTTTTCGATGCTTCTGGCAAGCTCTTGTATGTAGGCAAGGCAAAAAACCTAAAGAACCGCGTACGAACATACTTTGCCCGATCATCCGCTCGGGCGTTCGGTCGAATGACCGGGCGGATTCAAAAAATGGTTTCCCAAATCACGGATCTTAAATACACCATTACAAATAGTGAGATAGAGAGCTTGGTTTTAGAAAATAACTTCATCAAAGAATTGAAGCCAAAATACAATATCGATTTAAAGGATGATAAAAATTATTTGTTTATAAAAATAAATTACTCTCACGAAATTCCCACGATAGAAACTGAACGAAAAATCACAGATAAACACAGTACATATTTTGGCCCTTACACCTCAGCGCAAAATGTCAAACAAACTTTGCGATTGATGCGAAAAATTTTCCCTTATTGTGGCAGCAAAAAAATCACAAGCAACCCTTGTTTTTATTACCACCTTGGGAAGTGTCCTGGCGTTTGTATTGGGAAAATCAGCACTGCTGAATACCAACAAACTTTGGATAAAATATCAGCATTTCTTCGTGGGCAATACTCAAAACTTGTAAAAAGTCTGGAAATCCAGATGAAAAATTTTGCTAAAAAACAAAAATTTGAAAAAGCCAGACTACTTCGCGACCAAATCCGATCCCTAGAAAAAACATGGATGCACCAGACAGTAATTTTTCCAAAAAAAGTTTCTTGGGATATATTTTCTATTTATCAAATATCCGGCACTGCTTGTGTCAATCTATTTATTGTTAGGGAAGGAAAGTTAATTCGCAAAGAAAACTTTGTGCTCAATAACACCTCTGACACTGGCTCAGAAGAAATACTTTCAACTTTTCTTGCACGATACTACTATGATACCAATTCCATTCCAAATGAAATCATCTTGCCATACAACATACTTGACCAATTATACAACCGAATCGTCAAAGAAAAATTTAACAAAACTGTAAAAACTATTATCCCGCAAAAAGGCCAAAAAGCCACACTGATTGCATTAGGAAAAGCAAATGCTGAAGAATATCTCAAATCTACGATTGACAACAAAGCGCTGGAAGATGCTAAAACCTACACATCTTTAAAGCAGTTGCAAAATATTCTTAACCTGCCCGAGTTGCCTGCCCGCATCGAGTGTTATGACATTTCAAATATTTCTGGAACAAGTGCTACTGGTTCAATGGTGGTGTTTAATTTCGGCCGGCCGGACAAATCCCAATATCGCAAATTCCGAATAAAGACAAAATCTACGCCGGATGACTATGCTATGATGCAAGAAGTATTGAAACGCAGGTTCTTCCACTCTGTCATTCCCGCGAAGGCGGGAATCCACAACCAGGAAATTGGATCCCGGATCGAGTCCGGGATGACACGAGAGACTTGGCTCTTACCTAATCTCATTATCATTGACGGCGGGAAGGGACAGCTCAATGCTGCTTTGGCGGCATTAAGAATTTCAAATTTAAAATTTAGAATTTCGAATAAAATACAAATTATTGGATTAGCAAAAAAACTTGAGGAAATATTTATCCCAAACAGAAAAAAACCTTTAACGCTTCCAGTAAACTCCCAAGCTTTATTTTTGCTCCAGCGGATCCGCGACGAAGCTCATCGGTTCGCTCTGAAGTACCACCGCCTGCTTCGCATGAAGAAAATGTTCACATAAACCAGAGACTTGACCAAATGATTGTTTTTTGGCAAAATAACTAAGACTTAATTCATCTCAAACTATGCCCAGTAATACTACTTCGATATCAAATCACAAGGCGATTTGATAGAATAGTAATAGTGGGGGAAGAGTGCTTAAAATGTAATTAATCAATTAATAGAAATTTCTTTCTCTATTAATCGAAGAAGATATACTGGGTATGGATTTACACGAAATTTTGATTTTCGCCTTAATTATCATTGATGCTCTACTGATCATTATGATTTTGCTTCAACAGCGAGAAGGCGGCCTTTCTACTGTATTTGGAGGCAGTGGCGCAATTTATCGCCAGCGTCGTGGCATGGCAAAATGGATACACTATTTTACCATATCATTGTCAGTGCTTTTCGTAATTTTCAGCGTCGCGGTGCTGTTTATCGTCTAAATACTTACAATGCCAATTTGGCTAAATCAAATTAAATCTTTTTGGGCTAATGTTTTAAATGGTTTTAAACACTTGCCCAAAGTCACCAGAGGCGATCTAATCGCTTCTTTTCGCAATATCACAAAACGTGAAAAAATTATTTTCTATTCCATTGTCTTAGTATTCATCCTTTCCGGATTGTTGCTTGTATTTCAAGGACAACTGTTTTCGTCTGATGATCCAAACTATGGAGGGCAATATCGAGAAGGACTGATTGGCCAACCAAGATTTATAAATCCTATCCTAGCAACCGCTTCACCGATTGATATGGACTTGTCCCGAATAATATATGGACAGCTACTCAAATTTGACAGTGATGGAAAAATTATCCCAGATCTAGCTGAAAAACTCCCGGAAATCTCGGCGGATCTAAAAACTTATACAATTACGCTCCGTAAAAATTTACAATGGCAAGATGGGAAACCGATTACAGCGGAAGATGTCTTGTTTACGATTGAAAGGATTCAAAAAGAAGAATTTGAATCACCAATCAGCAACAATTGGTCGCGGGTAAAACTGGAAAAAATTGACGACTTCACCATTTCTTTCAAGCTCCGTGAGCCTTCAAACTCATTTATATACAATCTTGCTATGGGAATTTTGCCAAAACACATCTGGCAAGATCTTAATGCCCAACAATTCCGCCTCTCAGACTATAATCTAAATCCAATCGGCTCAGGACCTTTTGTAGTTGACGGCATAACAAAAACCAAAGAAGGAATAGTGAAATCCGTCACGCTTAAGCCAAATAAAAAATACTACGACGGTTCAGTCTATCTTTCTAAGGTTGTGTTTAAATTTTATCCTGATTACGACGCTCTTCTCAGAGCCTATCAGTCGCATGATATTGATAGTTTGGGGTTCGTCCCATTCAATAAAAAAGCCTTCCTTGATGTATCAACCAGCTACTCGCAATACCGCATGCACCTACCGCAATACTCTGCTGTCTTTTTTAATATGAAATCTTCTGTGCTGTCTGACAAAGCAGTTCGTCAGGCTTTGTGGTTAGCCACAGAAAGACAGCCCGTCATTGATCAGGTCTATTTTGGGCTGGCAGACCCTTCCTATGGTCCCCTGATGCCTGAACAAGCTGGCTATAACGCTGGGGTCGAACAAAGTACGCATTTTTCCTTAGACGAAGCCAAGGCGATTTTGAACAAATCCGGATGGATTTATGACGATGGATTAAAAGTTTTGGTAAAAAACAAAAAACCATTGGAATTCAATATCGTCACCACAGACGCAGCAATTAATTTAAAAACTGCACAAATCATTCAATCACAATGGGAAAAAATCGGAGCGAAGATTAATCTCACCATTGTTTCTTATTCTGATCTAAACACTCAACATATTCGATCTCGCAATTACGACGCCCTTCTCTACTCAGAAAATATTGCCGACAATGACCCTTTTATTTATTGGCACAGCTCTCAAATTAAAGACCCGGGATTGAATTTGTCAAATTTTTCCAATGCGGAATCAGACAAGCTGTTGACTGCGGCGAGACAAACCTCAAATGCTGAAGAACGGATCAAAAACTATTCGCAGTTTCAGAACATTATCACATCGGAACTGCCGGCAATTTTTCTCAATCGGTCACTCTACATCTACAACGTGCCGAGCAAATTTAAAAACGTCGAACAGAATAACCTAACCTTCCCCTCAGAAAGATTCGCTAACATAAAAAACTGGTACGTGGGGAAATAACAAAAAGCATCTTGATATCACGAGGCGTTGTGCGCCAAGAAAATATCTACGAGTATCAAAATAATACAAATAGATACTTATAGATATTAATCGCTACTATTCATGTATAGAGAATATGATAATTAGACCTATTAAAACCAGAATACTCCAACCGCCAAAAGATGATTTATTGGCGGTTATTAAATCAGTGATAAAAAAACTTCCAGAAAAATCAATTCTTGCCATCACATCTAAAGTTGTAGCGATTGGGCAAGGACAGTGCATACCGCGCGATCAAGTAAAATTTAAAGACCAGTTAATAATTTCCCAATCAGACAAATATCTAGACCGCAAACTCGTTCCACAAAATGCGGTAATGCATACCATAAAAAATAATTTATTCATCCCTTCATCTGGCATTGATGAAAGCAATGCAAATAACTATTATATTATCTGGCCGAAAAATCCTGCCAAAACCTCGTACGAAATCTGGAAGTTTTTACGCAAGAATTACAAAACCAAAAAATTCGGAGTCATTATCACTGATTCGCATACTATACCCCTTCGCCGAGGTGTGACCGGAATATCACTTGGATATTTCGGATTCGAACCGATAAAAAATTATGTAGGAACCCGCGATCTTTTTGGCCGAAAACTAAAAATCACCCAAGCTAATTATGTAGACAGTTTGGCAACCTCTGCCGTGCTAATCATGGGCGAGGGAAAAGAAAGCACGCCCATGTCTTTGATTACTGATATCCCTTTTATTAAATTTATCAACCATAAGTATATAGCCAAAACAAAATACTCTACCTTAGAAATAGAAGAAAAAACTGATCTTTACTACCCTCTATTATCTTCTGTGGCGTGGAAAAAAGGCAAGAGTGGAAAGAAGTAAGAAAAAGGGATAGAATATAATTAATGCCGCGGTGGCAAAACCCCGCATCAGAGCAAGGCTCGGTACGGGGCAAGCTGGCTCGCTCCACCCGAGTATTAGCGAGACGAACAAATTTACCCTGTATAGCTGGTGGGCGTGTGGCGGAACTGGCAGACGTGCCTGCCGGCAGGCAGGCGCGCATGCTTCAGGAGACTAACCATGGTAATAGTTTACGCGATAAGTAGCTTAGTAAAAAATTACATTTATGTTGGTCAAACAATCAACCTACATAATAGACTTTTAAGGCACAATAACGGATATGAAAAAACAACTCGACCTTATAGACCATATAAACTGATCTATACAGAAAATTTTACAGATAGAATTTCGGCTAGAAAAAAAAGAGAAATATTTTAAATTAGGTGTCGGTAAAGAATTTTTAAAAAAAATTAAAATAATTAACATAAGCCGCGGTGGCGAAACTGGCAGACGCATACGCTTCAGGTGCGTACGACCGCAAGGTCATGGGAGTTCAACTCTCCCCCGCGGCACCAATAATTAATAAATTTTATATGGGAAGTTTTATCGAAATCAACGACACACTACGAATATCTAAAGAACAGGGGTTCCCTGTTGAGTTGGATTATGAAAAACACTTAATAAAACCTTTCGCTGCTCAAGATTTTAAAGATAAAATTTTTGAATTTAAAGACAAACCAGAAATAAGAATTTATAAAATTCCCCCTGTCCGAAATTTTTTTGTTCAGGATGTTGATGGAAAATGGCTGTACTGGGGACTTGTTCATATTTTGGAAATTCATCATAATTACGTAAATAAAACAACTTCTGGAAAATTCAAAATAATTTACATCAATACCCCAGATGAAATGAAGAAAGCCTTTGAACTGATAGACAGAAACCCTGAGACAAAATTTGATCTTTAATAAATTTACCCCGTTAGAAACAATGATTGGTTTGTAAAATAAATAAATTTTTTAATCAATGATTTGATTTATTATTTATAATAATATCTTATTATGTAAAATTTCTAACGGGGTGAATTTGACAAAAAAACGATTTGGGTGTATAATAACTCTACCCTATAAAGTCCCGCTTGAGGCGGACAAGTTAACAAAAAATACATAGAAACCTTTTTGTTATTGTCTATTTTGTGTTAATTTGTCTAAATATCTTATATATTTAGACGCAAATACGACTAATCCATGGGTTCAGCCCTGATTATCGTATCTTGTAGTCCATTAGTTGGTTTTTTAACACGCCAAGTAATAAGTTTTGCTTGCATGTATTTGCGTGCGAACTGAAAGGAAATTAATGATTACGAAAAAACAACATCCCTCTAGTGGACAACGCCCTCGCACACATCAAGCGATGGAATTGCCTGCAAAAAAAGATGGGATGCCCTCTTTAAAAATTATTCCACTGGGTGGAATTGAAGAGATTGGAGAAAACATGACCGTACTTGAGTGCGGTGATGATATTTTGGTTATTGATATGGGGCTTGGATTCCCTGATGAAACCATGCCTGGAATTGACTACATCATTCCAAATACAAAATATCTAGAAGATAACAAACGAAAAATTCGAGGTGTGATTATCACTCACGGACACCTTGACCACATTGGTGCGATCCCTTACATACTGCCGAAGATTGGTGATCCGCCAATTTATACCATGAAACTCACCGGCGAACTTATAAAAAAACGCTTGGAAGAATTTCATCTGCTTGGACGGTCTGTAATAAAAGAAGTTCAAAAAGACGATATCCTAACCTTGGGTCATTTCCGCATTAGATTCTTCCGGATCAATCATAACATTCCAGATGGCGTAGGACTAGCTATTAATACTCCTTCAGGACTTTTGATTTACGCTACTGACTGGAAATTTGATCACACCCCAGTTGACGGCCGACCCACAGAATTTGATAAACTCGCCCGCTACGGCGGTGAGGGCGTCTCTCTTCTGATGTCTGACTCTACCAACGCGGAAAAGCCCGGCTATTCAATGTCGGAAAAATCTTTAGGTGATACTATTGACCGTATAGTTGGTGATTCTCCTGGAAGATTAATCTTTACGACTTTTTCAACGCTTATTTCCCGTGTTCAGCAATTAATCAATGCGGCTTATAAACACAACCGTAAAATTGTCATCACAGGACGATCGCTGGTTAATAACGTGGAAATTTGTCTGGCAAATAAATATATCACACTGCCTGCTAAAAACATGATTATCAAAATGGAACAGGCAAAGAAAATGCCTGACAATCAAGTTGTAATCTTAACCACTGGGTCGCAGGGAGAAGAAGCTTCGGCTCTTGCCCGCATTTCCCGCAGTGAACACAAGACAATCCAGATCAAAAAAGGAGACACTGTGGTTGTCTCCGCCTCTCCAATTCCTGGGAACGAACGATCTGTATCCAGCATTCTTTCTAACCTTGCTAGACTAGGCGCTAAGGTTTTGTATCAAAAAATTCTTGATATCCATACTTCAGGCCACGCCTATCAAGAAGACTTGAAACTTATGATTTCTTTGACCAAGCCGAAAAACTTTATGCCAATTCACGGCGAACACCATATGTTGGTGGCTCATGCTGAGTTGGCAAAAAACGTCGGGGTTGCAGAAGAAAATATTCACATTTTAGATAACGGCCAAATGCTTGAACTAGAACAAGGAAAGGCAAGTGTCAGGGAAGCTAAAGTTCCAACTGGCTATGTCTTTGTTGATGGACTAGGAGTCGGTGATGTCGGAGAAGTTGTGCTGCGCGACAGGCAAGTCATGAGTACGGATGGAATGTTTGTCATCATTATGACTGTTGATAGAAATTCTGGCCACCTCACTCAACCGCCAGACATTATTTCTCGGGGATTCATTTACATGAAAGGTTCGGAAGATTTACTGAAAGAGGTTAAACATGAAGTGCGAAAAGTTATTGAAAGTAAGAGCAAAAACCGACAAGAGGCTAATTGGTCATACATCCGTTCTGAAGTCCGCGATTCAATCGGTGAATTCCTATTCCAACGAACCGAGCGTAGACCTATGATATTACCGGTAGTTATCGAGGTATAAAGACGTCCGACTTGCCCCGTAGTAAACCGTTTCGGTTTTACTACTGAGGTGATCCTCCCAGTTGTTATAGAAGTATAATTTTAATAATTCCGACTCTCGCCCCGTAGCGATCGAGTGAAACGAGATCTGCTACCGGGGTTCCAACGCACTGAACGTAGACCTATGATATTACCAGTCGTGATTGAGGTTTAGACCAACTTGTCCGCCGAAGTTTTAACGAAGGTGGAAGCCTTGGCGAAAGCGAATGATATTACCAGTTGTAATAGAAACATAAATTTAATTTTAAAACCGCTCTCAAATGAGAGCGGTTTTTTGTATCTATAATTTATTCTAATGCCCTGTCCCGGGATTGTCCCAAGTAATAAATTCCTGACTTGCAAGAATTCTTTTAACATCATCCATTGTTAATTGGTCTTTTCCAGATAGGACCCTCGCTATCTCATCCCAACCTTTTTGAGAAATCCCCATAATGACAACATCTCCTCTTCCTGACTCCGATAATCTACGCCCTTCAGTTCGTGAAAGATGAAGACTCGGTCCATCAGGAGATTCAATAATCTCTCCCGTAAGCTCTCCTTGAAATTCAGGATGGTTTGGTGAAATATTAAAATATTCAGTTGGAACCATACCCCCTTCTCGTCTTGGATCTGGCATGTTTTTAAAAATTAATTACAAAATTGATTCTTTATTACAATTGCAGTTTATACGAAAAGTCTAAAAAAATCAAAACATCCACTTGGGTGATTTTTTTATTTGCTTTATAATACATCTATGATAAATACTATTGTTTCGGGCATTCGAGCCTCTGGAAAACTTCATATTGGAAATTATTTAGGCGCTTTGAAGCAGTTCGTGGAGCTACAAAACTCCCAAAGCTCGCAGTGCTATTTTTTTATTGCAGATTTACATGCTCTAACCACGCCTTTTAAACCGCAGGAACTGTCCCAAAACACTTTGGATGTAGCGGCTGATTATCTGGCTGCTGGGATTGATCCGCAGAAAAGCGTGTTTTTTATACAAGCTCATGTGCCAGCACACACCCAACTTTCTTGGATCTTTGAATCTATTACCCCTCTTGGGGAACTGAAACGCATGACTCAATTTAAAGACAAATCCAAACAGCATCCGGAAAATATTGATGTTGGACTTTTGACTTATCCCTGCCTTATGGCTGCGGATATTTTGCTTTATAAAGCCACAACGGTTCCAGTTGGCGAAGATCAGAAACAGCACGTAGAAATGACTCGTATCATTGCCAGAAAATTCAACAGCCGATTCGGCGAAACTTTTCCTGAACCAAAAACTTTTGAACTCAAGCCTTTGCGTGTTCGTAGCCTCACTGACCCGGAAAAAAAAATGAGCAAAACCCCGCACCAGAACAAGTTCAGTACGAGGCAAGTAGGAGACGATGGCGCAATATTTTTGGACGACAAACCAGAGGAGATTAAGAGAAAATTCAAAAAAGCAGTCACAGCCACAGAAGGCAAGCAAAAATCCCTAGGCGTTGAAAATTTATTCCTACTACTTGAACACTTCGGCACCTCTGAGCAAAAAACATTCTTTGCCGAACAACTCAAAGACAATACTATCCAGTTTAGCCAACTGAAAGATACGCTGGCCACAGACATCGCCCTCTACTTTAAGGAATTCCGGGAAAAGAAAAAACAGCTACTCGCAAAACCACAAGAAATTATTGACATACTAAATACTGGCGCCATGAAGGCGCAAGAAACCGCTGCTCATACTATTGCGGAAGTGAAATCAAAAATCGGGTTGATCTGATCAACCAAAACCACCCTGAGCTTGTCGAATGGGTGGTTTTAAAATTGAAGGAGGAAAGCAGTGCCAAACACATTCCCTTGTGTCATGTTTGTGCATTGCACAGACCCTGACACAGCCAAAGAAATTCTGTTTGAAGCCTGCTGTTGCAGATTGGCACGATTTGGACTGCCCTGTAATTACAGCGGAATTGATCCTGCCTGCTCTGTAGATCTAATGATCCCAAACGAAACTGTCTTTACGCGCCTCCAGAAGATTCCAGGGGTGCTGGAAGTCGCTTCCTGCCCTAAAGGACAGCCAACACTCAAACACCCTGAGGAAATCAGGGAGCAAATTCTGCACAGCCCTTGGGCTCACGAGCTGCACCAGACGCTTGTGTCTAGTCACTAAAACGCCGGCCGTCTCTGACCTGCGTCTTTTTTTATTCTCTTTAAATGTAGCTTTGTGATTGTTAGAACTAGATTAATAAACCCAAATGTCAAAGCCTAAATGCCGAATCAATGATTAAATTAGGATTTGAGGCTTAAGGTTTGATTTGTCATTGGGCATTTGGATTTAAGGTTTGGAATAGACCTCACCTAACATCTCCTAAAAGGAGAGGAAATAATAATCCCGAGCGCAATCGAAAGATAAACTTATTTTCATACCTCCCCTACCCCTCCTATCTTAGGAGGGGAAATGACACTCCAGACGTTATTTCCTTATTATCGCTAATAATTCTTCTGTTTTTTGTTTCATTAATTCTTCAGTTTTTGCTTCAACATTCAATCGAATCAAAGGTTGGGTATTAGACGGCCTGATGTTAGCGCGCCAGTCTGAGTATTCAATAGATATTCCGTCAGTCATATCAATTTTTGCGTCTGAATAATCCTCTGCTATCTTTTTTAATATTGGATCAGATAATTCTAAGGAAGATAAATTACTATTAATCTCGCCAGAAATTGGATATTTTGAAAAGTATGGATCGAATAATTCAGATACTTTTTTACCAGATTCCGAAACGATCTGAAGAATTAACAAAAAAGGTATTAATCCATTATCACAATAAAAAAAATCTTTAAAATAATAATGTCCGCTCATTTCGCCACCAAAGTCCGCATCTTCTTTTCTCATTCTTTCTTTTATAAAACTGTGCCCAGCTTTATTCACCAGAGAAAATCCTCCCGAATCCTTAACTTCTTCAATCGTCGCCCAAGTCAACCGTGGATCATAAATTATTTTTGCCCCTGGCTTTCGTTGACAATAAAATTCTCCAAAAAAAGCTGTCAAATAATATCCTGGAATCCACCGCCCAGTTTCATCAAACAAAAAAAATCTATCAGCATCCGCGTCCCAAGCAACTCCAAAATCAACCACTTCGCGTTTAATTGCCTCAATAGTCTCTTTACGATTCTCGTCAAGCAACGGATCTGGCGCACCTTTAGGGAAAGTTCCGTCCGGTACTTCATTGAGATAAACTAAATCTATTGGTAACTCCATTTTTTCTACATTTTGTACCGCCGGACCAAACATCCCATTCACCAACACCTTAAATCTTTTTAACTTTGATTTGTCTATAAAAGAAAGACATTTTCTTATATAATCTTTGGTTATTTCTCTTTCAGATACTTGCCCTTTATCTTTCTGATTTAATGCATATCCTGACAAAACAATATCCCTTATACTATATATGCCGCTATCACCTGAAATGGGTACAGCATTCTTTTTCACCAGCTTCAATCCGTTGAATTCTCTAGGATTATGAGAGGCGGAAACAATTATTCCGCCGTCAAAACCGTAATTAGCTACGGCAAAATAAAGCATATCGGTAGTTATTACTCCCACATCAATAACATCAACCCCATGATCTAAGAGTCCTTGTTTTACCGCTTCTTTTAAAATAGGACCAGAAGTTCTAACATCAGTACCCAAAACCACTGTACTGGGATTTACGAATTTTGAATAAGCCTGAGCTATCTTATACGCAACATCCGGATCTATTTGCTCCGGAAAGATACCTCTAATATCATAAGCACGAAAAATTGTTGGATCAATTATCATAAATTAAAGTATAATCGTATATTTATAGTCTATCAAAAATTCAGAAAAAATGATAGAATTATGAGGCGTTAAAAAAACAGGGCTCGTGGCTAGTCCAACAAACCCTTCGGCAAATCTGCTTTCAGCACGTTAACGCGTCCTGGTTGATATACAAGTTGTGCTTGAATTTTCTCGTATCCATTCGCAACAATCTCGATGTGATGAGGAAAATCCTCAATCGACGCTGGGACTACTGTATCATCATAAAAACGCAAAGCAAACCGATAACGACTACCATCAGTCCGTATTAGCAACTCTTTCAATTTGCGTAAATTGCGCATCTGTGAACCATACAGTCGATTAAGATCGTCTTGCACCAATCTCGAATCAGCCTCGCTTAAGACCGGCTCAAACATAGCAGAACCTGCCATGAATCCTCCTCTGAGTTGTTATGTGTTTCGAAACTAGTTCCAATAGGAAAAACATATTATACCAGATAAAACTAATTTCGAATAACTAATTCAAAATTTCGATTCATTAATAGAATATTTTAATAATAAATATTGAATCGAAACTCGAAATTATATATTAAATATTGTAAACATATGGGCTTCAACATCGGCATTGTCGGTTTGCCAAATGTCGGCAAATCTACATTATTCAACGCTTTAACAAAAAAGGGTGTGCCAGCATCCAATTTTCCATTTACCACTATTGATCCAAATATTGGCGTAATTGCCGTACCTGATGAGAGACTGGCAAAACTGGCGGTTTTGGAAAAAAGCGAAAAAATCGTCCCAACCGGCATTGAGTTCGTAGATATTGCAGGGCTTGTAAAGGGTGCGTCTGAGGGCGCCGGACTGGGCAATAAATTTTTGTCACACATCCGCGAGGTGGACGCAATTGTTCAAGTCGTGCGCTGTTTTGAAAACAAGGACATCATCCATGTCGATGGTTCCATTAATCCATCCCGTGATATTGACGTAATCAACTTGGAACTAATGCTTGCTGATCTTTCAACAGTAAATAAACGACTTGAAACAGTAAATAAAGAGACAAAATCTGGAAGTAAAGAAGCTTTGGCGAAGAAAGCTGCCTTGGAAAAAATTAAATCCGGTTTAGACGCTGGCAAACTTGCTCAAACTATCACGCTTCACGAAGAAGAAAAAGAAATGATTAAGGATCTGGCGCTTCTGACTATGAAACCCATGCTTTATGTGGCTAATACATTTGAAACATCTATTTCTGATATTAATGGCATTCCGGTTTTGGCAATTGATGCAAAAATTGAAGCTGAACTTTCTGAACTTTCTGACACAGATAAAATAGATTATATGCAAGAATTGGGAATTTCTGAATCTGGTCTGGACAAATTGATTAAAGCATCTTATCAACTTCTTAATCTCATCACTTTCATTACTGCTGGACCAAAAGAATCAAAAGCATGGACAATAGTCAAAGGAACTAAGGCTCCTCAAGCGGCAGGAAAAATCCATACGGATTTTGAAAAAGGGTTTATTAAAGCAGAAGTTATTACTTGGGACAAACTCTTGGAAGCTGGCGGATACGGACCAGCACGCGACCGTGGGTGGCTACGAATTGAAGGTAAAGAATATGTGATAGTTGATGGTGATGTCGTGCATTTTAGGTTCAATGCATAATTCATATTGTTCCTCTCCCCAAGCGGGAGAGGGTAGGGTGAGGGGGATATAAATGCAAACAAATAAATTCACAAAAATATTACGAAAAAATCAAACACCTGAAGAACGAAAACTATGGTTCTATCTGAAAAATAACAATTTAAATAACTTTAAATTCCGACGGCAAGTTGTTATAGATAAATTTATTGTTGACTTTTGCTGTTTTAAAAAACGTCTGATTATTGAGCTTGATGGCGGACAACACAATGCAACACAAAAAATGATTATGGATCACCAGCGAGATAAGTATCTCAAACAAAATGGATTTCAAATTTTAAGAATCTGGAACAACGACATAACAAACAATTTTAACGGTGTATTGGAAAAAATTATTGACCGGCTTCAAACACCCTCATCCGGCTGTCAGCCACCTTCTCCCGTCAAAGGGAGAAGGTAAATATTGAAGTAACCTAACGTGCATTTTAGGTTCAATGTATAGTCTTGACTCATTAAGCATTATTTGTTAAAATACCACCACTATCCTTAGAACTTGCGTAATTAAGGATCAACAACTAAATATGCTCTGCTTTGCGACTAAGCAACGCAGGACAAGCAACATATTCGTCTCTGCCTAGTGTAGAGGCGATCAAGGGTCGAAAAAACCATTAAACAAGGAATACCCAAGATGCCAAAATATGAGCTGATGTATATATTGTCTTCAGCCGTATCCGATAATGACGTACCGACCATTTCCTCTGAGGTGGATAAATTCATCACAGACAATGGCGGTAAAATCCTAAGTCAGGAAATGATGGGAAAAAAGAAATTAGCTTATCCCGTCAAAAAAACCCGGAACGGTTTTTATATTGTCCAAACTTTTGACTTTGCAGGATCTAATATGGCTGGACTGGACAATAAACTTCGCAGTCTTGAATCCATTATCCGATATATCCTGGTCAATTTGGAAGACGCGGAAATCCGCAAAGCCAAGGACCGCGTGATTCAAGAAAAAATGCGCGCTTCCAGAAAACCGCCAAAAGTTGAAGGCACGCCTTCAAAAGAAATCACGGAATTGCCGGAGATAAAGATTACCGAATCCGAACTCGAACAAAAAATCGAGAAAGCTTTAGAATCAGAAGACCTCGGAAAGTAATTTTGAATTCTGAATTTCGAATCAATATTTATTATTCGAACATTCTCCCGCCACTGACTATTAATAATAATTGTCGGCGGGATCCCGCCAAAGGCGGTGATAATTTCAATCGAAATTTGAAATTAGATATTAGAAATTTAACGTAAAAATTATGTAACCCTTCGACAAGCTCAGGATAAAATTATTGGGCTTATCGAAAACAAAGGATAATAATTTTATGGATCTAAATAAAGTCATGATTATCGGGCGTCTCACTCGAGACCCTGAAATCCGCACCACTCCAAACGGTACAAATGTTGCTTCTTTCTCAGTGGCAACCAGCTTTAATTGGACTGATGCTCAAGGACAAAAAAAAGAACAGACTGAATTCCATAATGTTGTTGCTTGGAGAAAACTTGCTGACATTATCGGACAATATCTGAAAAAAGGTTCTCAGGTTTATTTGGAAGGCCGGCTCCAAACCAGAAGCTGGGATGATAAAACCAGCGGCCAAAAACGTTATCGCACGGAAATTGTGGCAGATAACATGATCATGTTGGGCAAACCATCTGGAGCTTCAGCTCCTGCCAACACGCCAGCAGAAAATGTAGAGCAAAACGAGCCTGCCACAGAAGCTCCTATGGCAGAAATTCAAATTGACAACTCAGACCTACCATTTTAAACGAATAGATAATTTCGAATTTAGAATTTCGAATCAATATTAATTATTATAATATTCTCCCGCCACTGACTATTAATAATACTTGTCGGCGGGATCCCGCCGGAGGCGGTGAGAAATTGAATCAAAATTCGAAATTAGATATTAGAAATTAACCTCATTTATGATTCCTCAACAAATAAGAAAACCATGCACGTTCTGTGCAGAAAAAATTTCATATGTTGACTACAAGGACACGCAATTTTTGCGCCGGTTCATGTCGCCGCATGCCAAAATTTTGTCCAGTAAAAAAACTGGCTCCTGCGGCAAACATCAACGTATGATTTCCCGCGCACTGAAACGCGCCCGTCATATGGCGTTATTACCATTTGTAAGCACATAAAAAGAATTTCGAGTTTAGAATTTCGAATCAATATTTATTATTCGAATATTCTAAATTGAATCGAAATTCGAAATTAAATATTTGAAATTCATGAGCGTATTAGATTTTAGCGATTTAAAAGGCACCGGCCAAATCATTAAATACAACGATGAACCATACCAGATTATCTGGTCGAATTTTATGCGCACCGCTCAGAGGAAGCCGGTTATCCAAACCAAGCTGCGCAACCTCGTTACCGGAAAAATTATGGAATATTCGTTTAAATTTGGTGAAAAAGTCGAGGGTGCGGATGTGCTCCATAAGAAAGCCCAATTCTTGTATTTTGACGAGGAAGGCTCGCACTTTATGGATCCTGTAACTTATGAAAATTTTGTCGTACCGAAGGTTCTTACAGAAGACAAAAAAGGTTTTTTTAAAGAAGGCTCAGATATTACTCTGATCTTCTTTGAAGAGCGCCCGATTGGCGTTGACCTCCCGATTAAGATGGAACTGAAGGTCACAGAAACTTCTCCTGGGATAAAAGGTGACACCGCGACTGGTGGGACTAAGCCAGCCACCCTTGAAACCGGCATGACAGTCAATGTCCCCTTATTTGTTAAAGAAGGCGATGTTGTCCGGGTCAATACCGAAAGCGGCTTATACGTAGAACGCGCTAATAGTTAAGTTAAACCAAACATTTCAACTTTTTGCCCTCTCATAATTAAGAGGGCTTTGTTTTAAAGTTGCGAAAAAATAAAAAATCGTTATAATGAACCTATAAAAGATCAGGATAAAAAATTATAAAGAAACAAATTATGAATATAAAAACTACTTTAACGCTTCTGATCGTACTTCTAATTATTGTAGTCAGTATCGCAATATTTATTCCTCAATTGATTCCACCTCAGGTAGCAGTAGAGCCACTAAATCAAAATTCCACAAATCAAACCAAGTCGGAATCTCCAAAAACTGCCGTGGATTTAGAAGTTGATAATATCATCAATAGTTTGCAAACCGAACAAACTATTATTGTCCAGGATGATCAAGACGCAAATTCAGTAAAAACAGATTTAAACATCATTAATACATTAGGAGACGTATACAATGCAGATGAATTATAAAAAAATATCAACTTTCATTGTTGCGGTTTCGCTTATTCTCCCCTTCCTGACTTCAGCAAGAGAAACTCCTAAGCAAAATATGCAGTCAGCACCTGATCCAATCTGTACAAGACTTGTCGGGTCTATGAAAAAAATTCAAAACCGGTTGACAGAAAACAATACGGTGCTTAAAGAACGCAAACAAGAACGGACACAAGATTTCAAAGATAACCGCAAAGAACATCAAGACAAATTAGACGAGATGCGTAAGCAAGCTGCTGAGGTTAGAACTGAAGCGCAAACAAAACTTTTAGCTCTTGCTAAAACCGATGCTCAAAAAATTGCAGTCAAAGACTTTATAGTCAGTGCAAAAGAAGCCATGATAACTAGACACGAAACTGTTGATACGGCTATGGAAGCTTTCAGGCACGGTCTTGATGCCATATCAAATAACCAACAAAAGCTTTTAGAACAAAGTCAGGAAACTTATAAAAAGTCTATAGAAACAGCTTTCGAAAAAGCAAAAACTGATTGTGAAGATGGAATGGCACCGGAGACAGTTAAAAAACAGTTGATAAAATCTCTTCAAGCCGCCAAAGAACAGCTAGTCAACACTAAACAACAACTAAAGCTGTCAGGAAACTCAGTAGAGGCTTTGGTCAAGGTGCGCAATGAAGCGATAAAAACCGCGGCAGACACCTTCCGAACCACAATGGAACAACTTCGCACGGAACTTAAAACCCTACTAGGAGCAACAAAAGATACCAACGCAGAAAATGAACAAGAAGATGAAACAATAGAATAAATTATTACCACAAAACCCTCCAGTTAACTGGGGGGTTTTTTTATATACATATTTTTTTAACCGATCATCTAATTTACTATTCTATTTTCTCAAAACTGGCCGATCGGCCAGTTTTGAGTAGATAAAAATCGCACAGATACATATGGCTTAATAATTTTCTATCTTCCCAGATAATACCATTATATATGATCTTAAACTTAATTCTTTAATCAAACCTTTCGTTTCACTAGATAATTGGTAAGGGCTAACCATTACACTTTTTTGAATTAATGTATAACCTTTTCGAATTAAGTACCTGCGAAAAATTACTCTCTCTTTTTTAAATTTTTCTGGTATATCAAACATTATAATAGTCGAAAAGCCATCCTTTCGTCTGACTAAATTATTCTTCTGACTTTTTAATATTTGTCTTCCTTTTCCAGTAAGCCTAAATAATATAAGTTTATTTTGCTTCTTGCTGGTTAACAAACCTCTAAGCTGTAATCGACGCGCAGTATTATAGTAAGTTGAATAAGCAAGCTTAGACAAACGGATTCCGCGATAAGGGACAAATGTCATAGCATCATATAATTCAGTTGCGTCACTCACAGCCTTTAAGACAACTAAACTTGCTTTGCTCAAAATAATTTTAGATAGCGGATATTGTTTTATCATGTTCTTTTATTAATAAATAGCACATGATTATGGTTACCCTATAATAACCACGTGATTATTCTACTCAAATCAGCTTGATCGGTCAAATTTGAGAAGGAGAGATAATATTTTTGAAAAATAAAAAAGACAGGCTATCAACACCTTGAAGTATCAAAACAGCCTGTTGATTTCCCCCTCCTTCGTACATGAGCGGGAATTGACACGACTGGTCGTGTGGCATGGCCACACAGACGCGATCCGATAGCACCCACTCCACCCGGAGCAGGCCGTCCTGTCCCATCCATGTCTTAGGTACCACGACCCAGTACATCCCAACCAACAGAGCAATCACGCCAACGACGAAAAGCACACACTTCGTCTTGTCCTCCTTGATTTTCTCTCCCAAAACTGTCGAGGAAGACTATTAAGCATTCCCGCGAAAGCGGAAATCTAAAAATAGCCAGGAGAGAGTTTTTTCCTCAACAGATCCGGAAGGAAAAATTTTGACGTATATAAACATAAATACGCGCGTATATAAGTGGGGTAAAAAAACAAAGGGGAAGAAGTGGTTGTGCAGACAACTCCTTCCCGATCTTGAGTGCTATCCAGTGCCAACGAAGGCAGTAGATAATCCTTGTTCCAAGATACAAGGATAAAACCTCATGTCTCACACTACCGCTGGGGCCCGTGCGGGTCGCGAGCCGCCACTCCGTTAGAGACAGAGACCAATCCGCTGGAGAAACTTTTCCCCGGCAGTATTTTCTCCTTGCCGGATGGCGATATACGCTCGCCTTACCAACCAAAGGATTGGCCCGATGGGAGTGGGGGTTTCCCCCCGAAATTCTTTCCCATGGGGGCTATTGTCGTCGCCCCTCATGGCGACGATAGCTTCCTGTACCACGGCGGTGAGGGCGGCGTGAAGCCGCTCTCTGTCAAACTCGGGGGCGGGAGTGTTTTTTGTGTAGACGGACGCTATCCCACCTACACCGTCGCACGACGTGGGCACGTGTGCCCACGTCGTGCCCGTCCACGCTTCCCGGCGTGGCTCGTAGATGGAGCCCGGCCCGCCACCGCGCTGCCGGACGAAGCCCACCATGGCTTCGTCCAGTACTTCCACTTCAATCTCGGCATTGTAAAGGCCAGGGCCAATATATACACCCCCGCCCTCTCTACCTTCCCCAAACGAAATCACCAAATCTTCGTGAAAAAATCCACCTTGGTTCAAATAGAATTTCATGTCTTTTCTCCCACCGCGTACCATCATAGGTCGCGGTATTGTATAGTTTTTGTCAGTCTCCGAGTGTACGGGCTTGCGTTTTCGCAAGGACAGATGGCTACACGCCTTCTGCTCACTAACACAATGCCTTAAATGGCCTTTCTTTTTCGGGAACCTGGTTTTATCCGGCTAGTTCCCAAGGTTAAATATCAAAAAATTTTTTGACACTCAACTCTGGAAATTTTTTCTCCCGTTCCAAACCATGATGTTAAATGTTTCATGATCTAAAACGGAAGGAGGAGAAATGGATGTGCAGTCCAAATTCTCCTCATCCGAGTGCATACCAAGAATTCACGCCTTCTTGTCCTCCATAGCTTTTAGCGTAGGGGGAGCTTGGCCTGGCGTCAGGATTCATGCCTTCTCCTGAATGGCGCCCGATTTTCCTATACCGGGAAATAATTTTTGTTTTTTATCACCTCCCTCCCTGGGCTTCAGGCTCTTCAGCCTTAGTACCCTTTGCATCCCCTTTTGGAATATGAATCAGTATGGGATGCAAGTGCTGTGGGGCGCATCAGCGGCCTCCAACCAGCACGACCCGACTAGTTCAGGGAACGAGTTGAAATCCGTTTCCCCAAACCTATTCCGATCAGTGAAAAAGGGAACTTGCGCAAGCCACCACCTCACACAAGTCAGAAGGGTCTTCACTAAATCCAGTACTTAACCCCTCATTCCCTATGGCCAGATTTTAGAACAGATACCACATTGAACCCCAGACTGGTCTAGGAATTTCAATCCTGATACCTGCTCATTCTGCTTCCCTGAAGGCTCATCACCTTCGCCCTTCCAGCTTTCACTCTCAACTGTTACTGACTGGTTTGGCTGGGAAGCTCAAGTTCTTCGGCGGTCCTCGGATCATTTCAACCTCCTTTCGAAAGATCCGAAAAAAGCTATGAACCAAGGCAGAGCCTGATTGCCTGGGTCCAGGTTGCCGGCTCCTTTGCCGACACCCTATCCACCCAATACAGTCTGCCTTGTCCGATCTGCTTAGCCTTAACCCTGGGCTTGGCGACTGAGGCGCAATGGCAATCCATGGCAAGCACCGTCGCTCCCAAAGAAGCGTAGCGCTCGCATAAAGAGTAACCATCGCCATCACCAAGATACAAAACCACATCCACTGATTGAATCAGTTTTAGTGATTCTGCCTCACTTATTGTCTCCCAAATACTCCCGTTGAAGTTCGTGACGTAAATCACGTCCGTCTCCGGAAGCTGAGAAAGACAAAGTGCCCACGCCTGACCAAGACCACTCCAACCCTGGGTAGAGCCGGAACAATCTGGGGTCACTAAGACCTTGAGCTTCGGACGCTCCTCCGGCCACTCCAATGCCGGCAACGGATCGTCACCGATCTCAAGGGCAACGAGGAATTTTTCGGTTTTCACCGTCACTCCCCGCTTAATCTTCTGGTCGGAACGTCCGACCAGTTGAGCTAGGAGCTCTCCTGACTCTTTAGCTGATTCAAGAACTCCGGGCTTTACGCGAAGTGGTTGTGGAGCGTACACGGCTCCACTACCAACCTGCCTAGCTCGCTGGACTTGAATCCGCTTTGATTTCTTTTGCTTCGGCTGGCGCTCTTTGCGCCCGCCGCGGTTTCCCCGCACTTGGCAGCCCTGTGCCGCCGCATTGGGAGAGTTCGCGACTTCAGCCGAAGCGTGATCGCCGCCGTGGGAAAGATTCCCCGACTTGGTCGTGCCGATTACAACGTCCGTGTTTTTCTTTTCTTCTTCACAGACTTTGTTATTCGGTCCAACCTGCCCGAAAAAAACTTTCCACCCGGCGGACAGGAGGTGATAGAATTTTTTTTCGTCTCCCCCTTGCCCCGACACGATCTGTTTATTCCACCAGGCCCGACAGCGGCCCGGCAGATAGATCGTCTTCTTGTCTCCTGATGGGGAGACAAGAGTGACTTGGCCGCTGTAGCCAATCGTCTTGCTCCCCATCTTTCACCTCCTACTGAGCCTCGGACATCAGCGCCCGGGTCCATTTGAACCCAGTCGCCTCATCCAGAAACTTCGGCCCACCGGACTTGGTGAGCCAACTGGCCGCAACCTGCCGCCAGATATCCGGGTTGTTCTCGCCTTCGCGGGCGAGAGCCAAGAGATCCACGCAACAGAGCGCCAGTTCCTTGGGCGACGGCGCGCACTCGTCTTTCCTGACGCGCACCGCATCTCCGATTCGGACCACGAGATCCAACAACTTATCGGGGATGCTAGCCCCCGCGATCTGCCGGACGATCCGCTGCAACCGCCCGTTATTGGGTAGAGGCACGTGGACTCGTTGACAGCGTCGCAGGACTTCGGGCCGCAACTCGCGTCGGCCGTTCGTGGTCAGGACGACCGCGAGTTTAATCGGGTCGGCTTTGACCTCCGTGCCGTCGGGGGCTCTGAACGTCCAGTCCTCTAGCAAACGCAGGAGGAATGCGTCGAAACCGGGGTTCGTCTTGTCGACCTCATCGATGAGGAGGACATCGAACCGTCCCTGGCTCGACTCCTCGAACGCTTGCCAGGCCGGCCCCGGCACCCAGGCGTTCTCGCGCATAAGAACGCCCTTGACGTCAATCTCGTACAGCAGATCCCTCTCTTTGTCCGGGGACCCGCTGTAATAGAAACATTTGCCGCCGAGATGCTCGGCGAGCGCCTTCGCGAATGAAGTTTTGCCGCCTCCGGGCGGCCCGTCGAGCAGAAGGGCGCACCCGAAAGCCGCCTCCATTCTGCTGACTGCCAACTTCAAAAAAGCCGCCAACTCCGCTGAGAAAATATACATGTCTCTCTCCTTGCCAACCCGCTCTCAGCGGGGCTTTTGTTTTGATAAATTCATCCCGCACTAAACCTTATATACCAAAAAATATTTTGATATTCAAAATTTAGTGCGAGATTCTCTCCAATCAATCCGGCAAGGAGCCTCGATCCAAACTCATAAAAATTTGAACCGAGTAGGAGAGAGATTTGCTCCCTGCCGAATTTTTAGAGGGAATTTAAACTTAAATAATGAAAGGAGGAGAGAAATTTGTGCAAAATTTTTCTCCTCGTCTCAAGTGCTATCCAGTGCCAACAAAGGCAGAAGATAATTCTGTTCCAAGGTACAGAATAAAACCTGTTGCTGTCCGGCTTGCCAACTTTCGTTGGGCCCGGACTCTGGTTTGCAACCATACCCCCGCTTGTCTAACCCGAGCGGGAAGGTTGTTGTGGAGGAGTGTCATCGACCCTGTCGTTCCACCTTGAACCCCATTTCTGAGAGTTCAAGGTGGAGGCTGTTGATTTCCTCCCCGTCCCCGATCATCGGGGCGAGAGTGATCAACGGAGCCTCCACAGCCACCTTTCGGTGACTGAGGAACCATCTCGCCGCCTCCAAAAAAGCGACGTTGGTCGAATCCCCGGTCTTCTGGATCGTAATCCAGAGGAGCTTTCCTGTCTCCTCTCGTCCTCCGGGCGGAAGCGGAAGGACTTCAGAAATCAGGGTTCTCCTCCCGATCATATCCGCCAGTTGCGGATTATAATTGAGAGCCGGGTGCTCTTGCCCCCACTGGCCGATCCTGAGACCGACGCAGTGGGGGGACCCTGTCACGGTCTCCACGGTCTCTCGACCGATGAAGCCGCAACCCCCCTCCTCGGGTGGGCGAGATTCGATTTCCACCGAAATGGTGGAATCGTGCGCCCACCCCACCAACGGGGTGGTCTTGAAGATCCCCATTCTCTTCTCCCCTCCTTTCCCCAGGCTTCAGGCTCTTCGTCCGTAGACGGAACTCCTAGCGGAGTATGCCTTAATGCCGGATCTTTGGAAGGATTAAAAACATAAATCACAAATCATGTAACACGCAACACACAGCATGTAACAAAATACATAAATTACGATCTTAATTCTTACAAAGAAACATTTTTTCTCGGGCAAAGCCCAAATTTCTCTCCTAAAAAATTCAGACTAATGCCCGAGATTTCAACCGCGCTAAACTTTTGCTCAACGCGGAATTTCTGCCTCCTATAAATTATCAAGGTACTTCCCAACTCTCTCCTTAAGTGAGCTAGCAAGGATAAAATTATTAACCATTTTTGATTCGCAATTTTATACTTGTTATAATTTATTTATGTACTACATTTATTTGATACAAAATGAACAAAAGAAAATCTATTATGGCTACACAAACGATCTGAAACGTCGTCTGTTGGAACATAACCAAATCCACAAAGGTTTTACTAATGGACATAAATGGAAACTGATTTACTGTGAGGCATATTTATCTGAATCAGATGCAAAAGAACGGGAAATTCATCTTAAAAAACACGGACAAGCTTTAAGAAGACTTAAATCTAGAATTAAATCAAGTTTAAATTTGTAATTTACTTCCCATAGTACTGACTGACTCCAGCACTAATCTTTTGATAATAGACGTTTGTGATTTGGTCACAGACGTTTTTTTAATCCTCGATTATTAATCGATTAAGGATTAGTGCTGGATGCACTCGTTGCTATGGATATATGTAGAATGAGAGCCAAGAGATGGATTGCTTCGTCGGCTTTCGCCTCCTCGCAATGGTTATAACTTAACGCTCATCACTGACACATATACTTGAGCTAAATGATCGTTTTCCCCAAGGCTCCTGACCTTAGGGCGGGATTAACTTTAGGATTCTAGTCCCTATCATTAACCTTTGGACAGATCTATTAAAAGAACAATTTTTTTATTTACCCCGTAGTGGTGCAAAGCATCTACTACTTGGGCTCTCTCCTTTGAGAGAGGAGGGAGATTAGAATTTCTAATTGACCTGATTTCTAATCCCTCTTCTTTCTCAAAAAAACAAGCAGCATCTGGTTATTCCTTGGGAGAGTAATCAAATACTGCTTGTGTCCGACGAAGCCTTGGTGTAGTCGGATTGTGTCTACGATCCTTTGCGGCGATCGCTTTTCCGACTCTCTCCTGAAGAGTATGTAGTTAGTATTGGGGTAAAGTATTGGTATTGGGGTTTTCCTAATACTTATACTGTTACCTAATACTTAATTTTTAAAAGTGCTTGTCCGCTAGGGCGTTTCTTTCTGATTCCAGCGTAACGAAACAGTATATACCCATTTCGAGGAAATGTCAACGGTTTGTGGCAGAAAATAAGGGGTAAAGGATAAGTGGTAAGGGTTTGGGATACAAAAAGCCTTGTTTTACTTAAGTATTTTGTCATAAGATATTGACAAAATTTTTAAACAGGAGTATAATATAGGTAGGATAATAAATAATTTAATCTTCGAAGTTTGTCGAGAAGTTAAATTACTCAAGTTCTCGACTCGGCTAATAAGCCTCGCTTCGAACAATAATATGAAAAATACTATCCAATCCCAATACCTCCAACCCATGGTTGCTGCTGGGCTGGAACCAGATCAAGCGATCATCTACGAACTGCTGTTAAAATACGGCCCGCTGAAGGCTGGGAAGATTGCTCTCAAGTCCCCTCTGAAAAGAGGGCTGGTTTATAAGATCCTGGATGAGCTAGTGGATTTGGGATTAGTAATCAAAAACGAGCCTACTGGCAAAGTCGCCGTGTTCGAACCGGTTCATCCTTTGAAACTAAAAGATATTGCCGAAAGTAAAGAGCAAAAATTAAAAACCGCCCAACTGGCGCTGGACGGCATTATGGGACAATTAAGTTCTGACTATAATTTTGCTTTGGGCAAGCCAGGAATCCAAATCTTTGAAGGACGCGAAGGGATATTAAAAGTTGCCAATGATTCGCTGACATCCAAAACCGAAATATATTCGTACATAGACAATGAAGCGGTTAATAAATTCATTCCAGACATAAATAAGGAGTATGTAAAAAAAAGAGACCGCTTAGATATACACAAAAAAATGATCACCTATGATTCTGAATATATCCGACAGCGCGTTAAAAGTTTTAATCCTGCCAAAACCCAAGTCCGTGTCATTGATAAATCTGTCCCCTTTGCCACGGTTATGCAAATTTACGATGGCAAGGTCAGTTATTTCACTTTGGATGAAAAAAGAATAATCGGCGTGGTCATTGCTGATTATCATATTTATCAAATGCACAAATCTTTGTTTGAATACACCTGGGAAAAAGCAAAGCCGCTTAACTAAGCGGCTTTCTCTATACTTTCTGATCGAGGCCGGAATAACTTATAAAATAGCTGACCGGTGCCGTGATAATCTGGAATCTCTCCAACAATTTGAAACCCGAAATCCGATGTATAGTGCCTAAGCATCGGGTTTTTGCCATATACAACCGCCTCAATGTCATGCGCCTCTGCTTTTTTATCAAGAGTTTGATGTAGCATAGCAGAACCGATAGATGAACCCCGGACTTCCGGGCGGACATTTAATGATCCGGCATATAAATTGCCATTTGCTAACTGATCAAAACGAATAAATGATACAGTTTCTCCGGCATATTTTAAAACAAAAAACTCTTTACCGGAAGAATTTAAGGCGGTTTCAAATTCTCCGACTGTCTCTTTTAGTAATTGGGGGCTATATCCTTGACGATTGGCAATAAAAATCCTTTCCATCTCCGCTTTGTCTTGCGGACTGATATTCTTAGAGTCTCGAATAGTAAACTCAACTCCTGGAATTTTCCGGAAATCTATCCGTCCATTTTCAGCAGCCGCTTTGAATCCGCTAGCAAATAATAATATTTCGACTTTGATATTATCCAATTCTTGACTTACTAATTCAACATCAATAGTAACTCCCTTCCCGACCCGATCCTTATACGAAGCCAACAAATCTTTTGCCCTTCTTAGTAAAGTTTCTTTAGCCTTGACTACTGACCCGATTACGGAATCAGTGAATGTCTTCTTAATAAAATCTTCCACTTCTTCTGTAGCATTGATAATTTGGTTATATTTTTCAAAAATTACTTTTGCTGATTCAGAATTTTTCTCTCCCAACCCCAAAACCACGCCTGCCATTTTTGGGTCATAATCGCACGCCAAAAAAGTCCGCAAGCCTTGCATCCCAAATTTTAGTGCGAAATCTTTTAGTTTTTTGGGATCTCTTGCTTCTAATATGGCATTGGCTAGAATCAGTTGTTCTCCCCACGGCAGTTGGTGAACGCCAATCTCAATCTCTGAAAAAAACTCACGAAAAGTTTTTATTACAAATTGCGCGTCACTTAACTTAGAAATTCGTTCCGCATAAGCTTCAGCGGTTTCCTCTGGTCTTTTAGAAACATAACTTGTAATGCGATACTCTTTCATCCTGTTTTGAACTTCTTGGGCGTTGACTGACACTCCTGCGCTCACTTCTGTTTCTCTAGCAGTTTTTCCGCGATTACCCCATTTCTCTCTTAAGGATTGTCTTCTTTGCATTATCTCTTCCGATCCGATCAAATCAATCGTAAACAAAATTCGCTCTTTTCCGTCTCGTCGCTCCATAACTCCTGCCGTCTTATTATCTAACACCACTATACTAATGTGCTCATCTCTGGGAATGTCTGTACCCACCAATTTATCTCTTCCCATATAATATCTGACATGATGTTTTGTCCCCGGTGTCGTGATAGATACAAAGGGGGTCTTTGCTCCAACCCTTTTTTCCGACAAATACCACTCCGCCGTCGCGCTTGAACCCAAAACCCGAATTTCGTCACGTTTGATAATTCCATTTTTAAACAAATTCTGGCCGTATTTAGCCAAAAATTCTAAAGGACTTTTATCCATACCAATAGGCCGTTCTCCCGGCTTCGGCGTAACGCCTGGTTTAATGCCGAGAATGTCTACAAATCTTTGGATCGTAAATGGTTTTCTCTCCCCAGTTTTGGGGTCGGTTATTTCCATTACTCCCTGACTATTCCTCCGCGCTTGCAAATCATCGAATAATTTAGAGACAAAAAACAATTCAAAAGTATTTGTTGTTTCTCCAGATTCCATGGCTATTGGATCGCCCCATTTTATCCTTTCTCTTAAATCCCACAATTTTAAAAGGGAGTCCTTAGCCTGTGAAGCATATTCACTAGATATTTCTCTGGCATTTTTGGGAAGCGCCAATATCGCTTGCGGACCCTGAGCGATTATCCTTTCCTGCTCCTTTGGATCAGAGACTTTTTTATAAGCTCTCATGCCTTGGAAAAAATCTACTGCTTCTTGAGGCGAGAATACTCTTCTGTTCACGTTTCGCCACTGTTCTCCTTGATATTTTGAAAAACCAGCGGCATCAAAAAACATTGATCCGTCCTTGATCTCAATTATCCCGGAAGCTTCTAATGTTCTTAGATCCTGAAATTTTTGCCGGTTTTCTTCTAAAGACGCTGAAGCATCATAGTCAACACCAAATCTTCTGAATTGCTGTTTCAGATCATTGGTATATTGCTCCAGATCTTCCGGTGTTTTTTTATCTAACCTTGGTTTGGGTTCAGTACTCTTAGTCATTCTCCGTATATCAGAAGGTCGAATAGCCCCCATCCTAATTAAATTTTGTCCAATCATCTCCAGAAATTCCTGAGGATGAACTCTAAGACCAAACTTTTGACCATTCTGAGTAAAGGAATACCCGGCCTTGTTTTGAAGAATCTTCCCAAAAGCTTCCACGCTAAATTTTCTGGGTTGATTCGTTTTTGGATCCAAAATTCTCAAAATCCCCTGCGGATCTCTCTCTGCTTGCAGGGATTTTAACTGTCGGGAAATTGACAATTCAAATAAGCTAACTGATTCGCCAGAACTTAGTTTTATTTGGTCGTTCCATTTTCTAAATCGCGTCTTATCCAAATCTAACACACTTACTAATCCATTTTCCGGCTGCCAGTCGCCTGTCATCTCCTGAGCGCTTTGGGGCAAAGCAACAATCTCTCTTTTTTCTCTTGACCCTTGATTATAAGCCACCCTTTCGTATCCACTCACCCCCGACAAGGCTTCCACCACTTCTGGCGTCTGATAGGCTTTCTGTTGATTTTTATCATACTCTTGAAAAGCCGTAGGATTTTGAGAATCAAAAAGTAAATCCCCGGCCTCTGAAAAACTTATCATTCCGGATTCTTCCATTCTTTGAAGAATCGCCAAGCGACGATGGTTCTGTTCAATAGTCAGTTCGGGATTATAGGGTGCTCCAAATTTGCTCAATTCGTGGTTTAATTGAGCTTGTTTCGTCTCTGGAGTTTCAAAACTTTGTGATATACCAATATCACCGCTTATTTCTGATGGAATATATCTTCTCATATAAACAATTATAGCTGTTCTTTTAATTTTTTGAAAATTGTTTAATTAAACACTAAATTATATCCTGATTGGGATAGTTTGTCAATCCTCGAAAATAAAATGATAAAAAATAGCCCTGATTGAAGGGCTGTTTTTATATTCTTTAAAATTTTTTTCTATTCTTGCCAAAACCGCTGGAGCCGGAACGGAAGGTTGCTTCATTAATGCGGTGAGGCTCTTCGCCTTGACTGTCTCTTGTCTGTTTTGGTCTGGGATTATACGGCCTTTCCGGCGGAACATAAAGCCTAGTTGAATCCTCTGGCAATGACGCGCTTTCAACTGGCTCTTGAGATTCTCCCTCCGTCTCTTTTTGTCTTCTCTTATCTATCCTGTTAACCATACCCCTTTCAAAGGGATTAATAATTGATCCACCCTCCCCATATGATCCTCTATTCCTTTCCATATTTTTTATTATTTTAATTATTTTTCCTAAATTTTCCCACCACTGGCTATAATATAAATTTGTCGGCGGGATCCAGCCTGCCTCCCGCAGACAGGCTGGTGACGGTGACAAATTCTATATTCTACTCTTACCCTCTGGCTTTGATCGCCTCGGCGATTCGTTCCACCGCCAGAATAAACGCGCCGTTTCTATGAGTGGTTTTGTAATATTCTGCTTTTTTCTCCACATTTTTCCAAGCCTCAACCATGTATTTCTCAAGTTTGCCCAAAACCTCTTCCTTGCTCCAATAATATCCATTAAGATTCTGCGTCCACTCAAGATATGAAGTGGCCACTCCGCCGGAATTGCACAATACATCAGGCAAGACTGGAATTTTTCTTTTTGCAAAAATTGCATCTGCTTCTGGCGTAGTTGGACCATTCGCCATTTCCAAAATCATTTTTGCCTTAATCTTTCGGGCATTACCTTTATGCAGTTGGTTCTCAAGCGCGGCTGGGATCAACACGTCCACAGGTAATTGTAATAATTTTTCATTACTGACTTCAGTTGATCCAGCAAACCCCTTCAATTCTCCGGTTTGCTTTTTCCACTCAGAGACTTTCAAAATATCCAAGCCTTTGGGCGAATAAATTCCGCCGTGTGAATCAGACAGCGCCACCACTTTAAATCCTTGTTTTTGCGCAAACAAGGCAAAGAAATACCCGACATTGCCAAACCCTTGCACAGCCAAAGTTGCACCTTTTTTGAGTTTCAAATCTTTTGCCGCTTGCTTCAATATTTCCACTCCGCCAAATCCTGTTGCCTCTTCCCGTCCAGCGCTACCGCCTAAAGACAGGGGTTTGCCAGTAATTACAGCTGGCGTAAATTGACCAACCAGTTTTGAATACTCATCCACCATCCAACCCATAATTTCTGGAGTCGTGTTCACATCAGGCGCTGGCACATCCACGTGCGGACCGATATATTTATAAATCATGGCGATAAACTTTCTGCTCAAGCGCTCCAGTTCACCCTTAGAAAGCTTTCTGGGATCAACAGTAATACCGCCCTTGCCGCCACCATAGGGCACGCCCACAACCGCATTTTTAATGGCCATCCAAAAAGACAAAGCCTTAACTTCATCCATATTAACCTGTGGGTGATAGCGAAGTCCGCCCTTAAAAGGCCCCCTAGCGTCATTAAACTGCACGCGATAGCCTTGAAATATCTTAGTTGTTCCATCGTCCATCTTCACCGGAACATTGACGGATAATGTCCGAGCAGGATTTTGCAAGACCTTTAAAATATTCGGATCTAACTTAATTGTTGTTGCGGCTTTTTCAAGCTGAATCATTGCCGACTTAAATGGATTAACTTTTGCCATGATACTCCTTCAAATCATGAATCATAAACCATGAATCATGAAACATAATTATTTTTTCGCGCTTTTTAATGCGCTTGCGTACCAAATCAAATCTTGTAAAAAAACTTCCAAACGCTTATTAAATTCTGGATCCCTTGCTTGATTATCTTCATTCAAAAACGATCCCGCAGTTCCAATATTCAAATCTTTTTGAATCACAACCATACCCAAACGACGTAAAACTGGAATTAAAGACATCATCGCCCTCGCTCCACCGAAAACCCCGCTGGAAATTCCAACCATACCAACAGGCTTTCGTAAATACTCATCATAATATGAATCTAAAAATATTTTTAAACTTCCCGGAAAACTATGGTTATATTCTGGAAATACAATAATAAAACCATCAGTTTCGGCTAATTGCTTAGAGACATTTTCGTCAACTTTATATGCCCCATCGTCAGATACCGAAAGGTTTAAAGTTTTAACATCTAAATAACTGACATTAACATCACTTTTCTTTTTTATTTCTTGGAACAAAAACTCAGCAATTTTTTCACTGCTACTCCCTTTATGTCCTGTTCCAAGTATAACTAATAAATTTATCTTTTCCATATTTTCTTAATTCTAAACTTGTACTTCTCAACTCCACTCGAAGAATAAAATATTAATGTTCGAGCTTGTCGAGAACTTTCTATTATTTCTTTATTCTTAATTCATTATTCATTATTCTTCTCTAGATATTTTTCTACTTCCAAGGCGGCCATGCACCCGGCTCCTGCTGCCACTACTGCCTGACGGTAGCGATAATCACTGACATCTCCAGCCACAAACACGCCGTCAATATTCGTTTTGGAATACTCTTTTACGTCGATATAACCTTTGGCATCCATATCAATCTGTCCTTTAAAGACTTCTGTCGACGGCTTGCGGCCAATCGCCACAAACGCGCCGTCAATTTTCAGATCTGTTGTTTCTCCGGTTTTCGCATCTTTAAGCTTAACTGCTGTAAGGTGGTCTTCCCCGACAAATTCCTCAATTGTCTTGTTCATAAGAAAACTAACTTTTGGATTTTCTTTAGCGCGCTGAATCATAATTTCCGAAGCTTTAAAATTTTCGCTTCGATTAATCACTGTGATTTTACTGGCAAACTTCGTCAGATAATTAGCCTCTTCCATGGCACTGTCTCCTCCCCCGATCACAGCCACCTCCTTGTTTTTAAAGAAAAATCCATCACAGGTGGCACACCCAGAAATCCCCTTGCCTCGCAATTTTGTTTCCGTAGGAATTCCAAGCCAAACCGCAGCCGCACCCGTGGCAATAATCACGCTCTTCCCAAAATATTCTTTATTACCCACGACAACTTTAAACGGCTTCTGGAAAAAATCAACAGCTGTGACGTCTTCGTAAACCATAACAGTCCCAAATCTTTCCGCTTGCGCAATCATGTCGCTCATCAGCTTCGGTCCGGCAATGCCCTGCGGAAAACCCGGAAAATTTTCAATTTCAGAAGTGCTCATTAATTGTCCACCATAAGTCAGACCAGCAATCACAACAGGGTTAAGGCTTGCGCGGGCGGCATAAATCGCGGCAGTCAGCCCAGCTGGACCAGAACCGATAATAATCAAATTTTTTGTGTCTTGTTCCATATAATTAAGCGTTTCTTGGCTTTAAAAAATAATCTATTTTCACTTCATTTTACTAAGATTTTCGGGTTTTTGCAACCTTGAACACGTTTTCAATCAGCATCGCTACAGTCACTGGACCTACCCCGCCCGGCACAGGCGCAAAAAAACTGGCAACCTCGTTTATTAATTGACTATCTACATCACCGACAATTCCCCCAGCAGAGTCTGCAGTTCCTGCGTCAATAACTACAGCACCTTTCTTCAACATTTTTCCATTAATTAATTTGGGTTGTCCAGCGGCAGAAATTACCACATCGTTATGGAAAAATAAATCGCGCAAATTTTTTGTGGATCGGTCGGCTGTAGTCACGTCAAAACCCTTGAATTTCAAAATATGCGCCAATGGTCTGCCGACTAATTCGCCTTGTCCAACTATTAGAACTTTCTTGCCTGTTAAATCTATTTTATATTCTTCAAATATTTTCAAAACAGCTTTGACTGTCGGTGGCTGGAGACTCGGCTGATTTGCATAAAACTTACGCAAATTTTCTTCAGTCAGACAATCAGCATCAACGTCGGGAGAAATGCGCTTCAACAAAGCGTCTTTGTCAAAATTCTTCGGCACAGGCAATTGCAAAATCACCCCGCAGACCTCAGGCCTTTTACAAAACTCTTCAATCTCCGCATAAATTTTTTCCGGGGATTCTGTATTGGAGTAATTTTTAAGTTCAAACGCCAAACCGCATTCTTCCGCGCGCTTGTTCTTAATTTTTACATATAACTCAGAAACCATATCCCGGCCTATAAAAATATCAATCAAAACCGGCTTGAAAGCAAGCGCCTGAATTTGAACGGTAAGATCTTTTAGAATCTTTTCTGCAATTTTTTTCCCGTCAATTAGTTGCATGTGATAAATATCTCCCGCGTTTGCGGGAGAATAAAAAAAATTAATTCACTTAAATATCAGCTCTTCAAATATCGATCAAGACCGCTCAAAAAATTCCTGCGAATTTCTTCTTGCTTGACTGCGCCCTGCCAAACCAATTCTTTATTTTCCAGATCAAAACTGACCTTCTCAAGCAAACGCATAGAAAAAACTTTGTCGCTGCGCCGTAAAATTTCCAGGTCTCGCTCAGACACTCCAAGATTTAAACCAATCATTCCAGCTAGCGCTGAATTCTCAGCGCAGCGCGCGGCTTCCAAAGAAACTAAAGCCCCTAGCGCAGCCTGCCAGGCGCTGTTGGACAAAACATCGGCAAATTCTGCGATAAAACTCCGGCAAGCCTCCTTTGGTTCAGCGTGGCGGATTTCTTCATCTGGCATTTGCAAGGCCTTGAATAAATTCAGCCATAAATTCCTATGATGTTCAAAGCTTAAGCCTGTTTTTGAAAAAGAGTGCTTGTCAGTCGAATTCATCCGCTCTAAAACCTGAAACAAAGCGTCTTCTGCTAAAGGGTCATTTGACTCTGACAGGTTAGCGTGCACAAAACCCAAGAACCCCGGATCACCTTCCTGCTTGCCGTAAAACGCTTGCTCCGCAAGATATCTCTGCAATAAAAATTTCTTAAACCTCTCTTGTCTTGAACGTTCGGCTAAAAGACTGCCCAATTCCGAGCTTTGCGCAGTATGATTTGTGATTTCCTGCCACAACCATTCACAAAACTGCTCGCCAGTATACTCTTTTACTGCCTGCGCTTGGTTTTGGATAACTTTTAGACCCTCTTCTGAAGACATACGCTCTATTAATACTTGAAAAATTTTTAATTTATATTATGATATATCCATATTATAACTAATAACTAGGTGCGAACACAACACCTATTTTTAATTAAACTTTATGAAAGACATTATTGAAGGTTTAAGCAATATTATCAAAAGCGGGTTCATTATTTTGGGACAAAAAATCTTTAGCCTTTTCCCAAAAAAGAAACAGAATAAGTCAACCCACAAATATCACTAGAACAGAAACGAAATATGGAATATAGAATTCATCTACTTACTCCTCAAGCCTGAGTGGTCTCGGAATGGAAGACCGATAGGTAGGGACTTTAACATTTGAGTTTACCAATATAGTCCTCAGATTCCTTCGCTTCGAACAGCAATATGTTATTCTTCGAGGAGCCTGCGACGAGAAGTATAATAAAAAAAGGATTTCTGCCAAGTAGAAACATTTTCATGTTCTTTTTGAAAAGAAATCCTCTACTCGTGGGCTGGGGGCCGCAGGCCATGATCTGTGAGGGCTCGATACCTCAAGTCAAATCAAGAGCCATACGGCCCCTCCCACTTCGATCCCGTCGACAGTTTTTCTCCTCTGCACCACTGGCGCCTAAAGTGCGCAAAGGACTAGTTGCCAGCAAGGAACGCTCCCGCCGACTGACTGTTGTCATGTGACCAGCGGAGCCGTAGCATCCGCCCATATGATCAAGCCAACTTGGCGCGCGCCCTCGAAAGAGCACATGTGCGCCTACCGCATGTTTCAGCGGATTGCCGGTATCTAATCGGCTTTGACGTGGCTGGGGTAAGACAGTGGAGCACAAGCCTCCCAATCCTGCTCTCAACCCCCATGACTGGGACCGAACTTACTATCCTCTTCCTTTATTTTCGTCTAAATATTATATCCTTAGTACCCCCTTATGTCAAAGCAAAAAATCCCGGTCAGGTTCCGGCGAGAATCATGAATCACGTAACATAAAACACGTAACAATAAGATAAGGCAATAAAAATAGGGTGATTAAAATAATGAATGATGAAGAATTAATAAAGATTAATTACGTAGATATATACGTAAATAATGCTGAAAATAAAATATTTGACTACCCTACTTAGAAAGGTTAAAATAAACTGCTAGGCAGTTCATTGCTTATGCATGCAGTAGTCACACATTACACGTTGTTCCTTTCAGCCTTGAAGGAGGCCACACATGTTTCGACTGCTGTTTTTTGTTGCCCTGTGGGCTATGTTTGCCGGTTGGCTTTCTAAGAAAGCAGCTATCCGGTACAACAGCAATCCGCGCAAGTGGTACTGGATCGGTTTCGTCACGGTTGGCGTCGCCGGTCTGATCTACGTCTGGTTGAAACGCAAACGGCCAGATCTATTACCCAAGTCGATTCGATAACCTGCAACCAGGAGAAAGCGAGGGGCTTATGAACTCCAAACTTGCACTCGCTATCAAGTCAGTCTTCGTCATCATCGGTCTGCTTCTGATCTTCCGTGCGTTGGACTTGCTCATGGCGTGGAGCATCTACAGCTGGATCTTCCAGCCCATCTACGAACAAGGGGTGCCTGAACAGATCGCCGGCATCATCGCCGTGTGGTTCACCTCCTCGATCGTGATCTTTGGACCCACCGTCTTGTTCGATCTCATTGTGCCGAATATCTTCCCGGAGCTCGTCCGCAACTTCCTGTGGAAGAACAAAAGGCACTACCGTCGCGCCATCTACCTGACCGCCACATGCTTCACGGTTTGGTTCGCTTTGATGTACGCCATTTCGCGGCCGGGCGACGGTGAGCTCTTCAACAAGATCACCGGGGAACCGTGGTACGTGTACAGCACAGGCGCGAAAGGCGAGATCATCCTATTCCCCAAAGGCGTACGGTACAACCCGCTCACTGGTGAAGCTGTTTCCCCGCTCACTACAGATGTAGCAACGAAAGGCACGAGCAAACTTCAGTTTTTCCAAACCAAGCAACGGATCGGATCCACGACAGAAGTCCAACCGAACGAGGTCTCACAAACCACAGCACTAAGCTCCACCCGACTGGAAACTTTACCAGTCTTCGAGTCAAGTAATAACGTAAAACTCTGGGTGGAGAAAGTAGATGTTCTGGAGAACGATGTACGCCTCCACCTTGCGGCAGAGAACTCTGCCAGCGTCTATACTTATCTGCGAGGAAGGGGTTCTGATGCCTACTTGATAGGCACAGCAGGAAATAAATACGAAACAAACAATATCAGTGCGCACCTTCTGTTTAACTCACATATATCAGTAGGAGAAATATTCCGGTTTTCCCTCAGCTTCTCCATTGCTTCAATCAGTGAAGGGAAACAAGTCAAACTATACTACCCGTATTTCCCGCCTATCCTGATTGATTTGGAAAATGAGACAGCCGGACCGGTTGGTTGGAAGTCAAAGCCTGTGCCCGAATCATCTGTAGAATCTGAAACTGACAAACTGTTGGCATCCTGGATCAAAGGGGATCCGGTCATTCCCCAACCGCAGATCTACAGAGCTCCGCTGAATCAGTTCACAAGATCAGTTTCAACCAGCGATGCGGTAACACCTTTTTTCCCGCCGGTATTACTCTACTTTTCCGAGATCGAGGCAACAGAGTTCAACACAAAACTCTACCTCGCGGTTCAAGCAGTAGACCCTGACCGGGAAACCGTACTCTGCTCACCGCGAATGCAGAAACCGGGGGAACAGTACACCCTTGAAGAACAATTCGATACTGCCTATATCGCTGACGAAGAAGGAAATATTTCCGAATTTATCAGCGATCAGCTGACCTATCAGAATCACAAATCATTCCAACTGGGGTGGACGAAAAGCTTTGTTCGGCACATCCGTCCAAATGAAAAATTGTCATTCTGGATGGAATTCGGTTCTCTGAAAAAAGGGGTACAAACTCTGAAGTTTTTTCATCGGCAGTTCGGACACACCACCATCAATCTGCCAGATAACTTTTGGCAGTAACCAGACCTTTCATTTTTTGTTGGTTTGGTTTTTTTATTTAACTATTGACAAAAACACCTAAATAAGCTATACTACCCAGCCTTATTAACAACTAAATAACTTTACTCCTATGGGTAAGCTAATTCTTCTTTCAATTCTGCTTTCAATGATTTATTCTTGGGAAGAAATCAAGAAGACCTTGTACGTGCTTGCCCGCGCTCGATTTGCGAAACATATACCAAAACATTATCTTGAACACCATGCTGATCAGATAGTCTCAACCGCTGTGCTCCTTTTTGCCATACCCTTTACCCTGTCTTTTCACCTAGTCAGTTCTCAAAACCTCCTTAGCTCTATGCTTTGGATAATTCTTGAACTTGGTGCAATTAATCTCATCACTAGAGGACTTGTGCGGGCAACCAGAAAGCTGTCTCATGGACGCCTATATGATGAACAATATAAATTTATAACTGCTGGGTCTGCAGTGCTTGGGTTTGTCTCGCCAACCTGGAACGCTTTAAGCGCACTTCCAAGTTTGGAAAAGAAGGCTCTGACAAAATTCACTTTAAGTCTAAGCTACCCTCTACTTGTAGGCATTGGCTTGAAATTTCTGGTTAACAGCGTGGGCGCGGATTTCCCGATTATGGAAAAACTTAATGCTTTGATTGTGATCGCCGTGATTGGCTTATTTCTAGAGGTGATTACAAGCAGTTTATCTGCCCATCTTCATAGAAATAAAATTTCTTTAACCTCATTTGCCAGAATACTCCTTGGAATAGTGATTATTTCCGTCCTAGTATTCTAAAAAATATTCTAGTGATATAATATGTTTAGCTAATAGCTATTAGCTTAAAGCTTACAGCTAAAAAAATTTATGGGAATTTTTTCTGACCTGTTCGGGTCGCCGAAACCAAACTCGCAACCTCCAATAAATCAAAGCCAATCAGATAATGGCTCATTGCTTCCTGATTTCAGCGGAGGCAAATACAAAATTACTGACCCCAGGCTTTCTGAGTCTGGCGCGGTTTTTCATATGGCGAAAGAACTACAAGATACCTTCAAAAGTTTTGACACCTGTATCATTATTGCGGAAACGATCAAAGATTGTCGTGGAGGTAGCGGGGTGACAAAAGACGAAATCAAGAACGGCTTGTATCGCCTAGAAGAACAAAAAAAACTTACTAAAGATCAAGTTAATGCCGCCTTAAAACGGCTGGGAGTATACTAATGCCTATATCTAGCTTTCAACCTGTGGATCTGACTAATTTCAAGCCGAGAAAATCGAGCTTGCGCGCTCTGGCAAAAAACACCCAGACAAATCCTCTTTCTAAACCCTCTGCACCTGTGCCCGCTCGTCCAATCAATCGCTTAGCGCAAACAAATTCTGAAAATCCAAGAATTAATTATCCTCCTTCCCGCAGTCAAACAACTCCCGCGCCAGTCAAACCAATAGAGAAAAAACCAGCAAGCTTGATTCCGGACTTTAGCCAAACTGATGTGGTACACAATGACTTTTTCAAAAAAGATTTTGGGTATAGATTCCAGAAAGAACTAAAAGAAAAAGGGTTCACAAGCGCAGCTACCCGTGATAAATTATCAGGACTAATCAAAAGCGCGAGCAATCGCGGGTTGAACCGCAAAGAAGTCAGACAAGGCTTAGATAAGCTGGTGCAATCAGGAAAAATTACCGGCGCACAAGCCAAATATTTTCGAAAAATTTCTAAAATTTACTAAAATAATATACAAATTCATTAGAACCCTTTAAATCCTCGATTTTTTGCTGAGGATTTTTGAAATATATCAACAATTTATTTGTATTAATAGATAGAAATACAAAATTCAAAAAATAGATATGACAGATCTTCTTATTTCATCAATTTGGATTATCCTAGCAATCACATTCTCTTATTCTCTAAGCTTCTCAGACTTAGATATTTCTGATGACTTCAACGATGGAACAAAAATTGCCGCAAAAGTCGCAGCAAACAACAACCTTACTGATGCCTTTCCTCAGATCAAAGAAAAAAAACATCTCGATCAATTAACTTTTGACAGACTAACCACATATTTCTCTGACAATTCCACCAACACTTCTACTACGACTAAACTTATATTAGAAACTAAACCTAAATTCGTGGTTTACAATGCCAGCAAAGCCGCAATTACTCCAGGTAATTCTAGCGGATCAACCACTGCTCCACCCGATATAAACAAAGTTCTCCTCATATAAATTTAAAACCCCGACCGGAGGTGGTCGGGGTTTATTTTTTTATAATTATTTATTTCAACCTGGCATCATTGTAATCCATCACGGATAACAATGGCTTGCCCACATCATAACCGTTAAACGGAACCACCAATTTTGCCAGACCGCCGTTAGCAATAAAAATATCATAAGCAGAAATCGGAATCATACCATCCTGATGGATGAAGTAAATCGTATTTCCCGCATTAACCCAAGATCCCCATGGATGAGCAATGTTTGCTGAACCGATTATATACCCACTGTCAGCCAGTCCTATAGTGCTTGCGTTGATTACATTGGATAATTTATATCCAAGCGCTCGGAACGCATCTAGGCTCGAAAACCCGGTTCTGGTGTTTTTGTAGGTTAAATAAATCGTGCCGTTGTCGTTGATCAAAGTTCCATTACTGTAGATATTAGCGCCTAATACCGAACCGCCGGATCCACCAGTGGTTAAACTATAGACTTGGGTGGCAAAACGGTTTTGTGCGTCTTGTACGCGAACAGTGAAAGTCCCGGAACTCCCAGCTACTACATACCCTGAGATAACGCCTTGAGAGTTCATGGTCAATTCAGTCGGAAGACTGCCGGAAATTATGGAAAAATAATAAGGTGCTGTACCGTTTGAGGCTTGCAATTGAACGGAATAATAATATCCTGGGATTAGTTGTCCTGTGATAGCTGAAGGAAGAATAATTGTATTGTAGTTGTAATTATTTCCAGAAACTGTGACTGGGAATGAACCGCAAGTGCCATAAGCGCCGCAGACATTAACAGTCGTTGTTCCGCCGTTTCTTCCATAAATATAAACTTGGCTTCCAGTGATATTGGTTGAAATCACATCCTGATTATAACCCAGGCTAATGATGTACGGGGAAATCCCGCCTTGGATATACACAGTATATGATTGTCCAGTGGAAAGTGAAAGGCTGGATGGGCTAAAGGTTAAAGGATTATTGTAATTATTAACACTAACATTGACATACGCACAAGGACTGTAAGCATAATAATAATTTTGCGCGCAAACTTTCACTGAAGTGTTTCCTGCGGCTTGCGCGGTCAGAGTCAAAGTTCGCCCATAAATACTTGCTGAGACAATATTGGTATTGATAGATGAAACGGTAAAATAATTATAAGTATCACCGCGAATATCAATGTTGTATGTTTGCCCAACATTGAGCATAACATCTGTCGCAGATAAAGTGATGTTGCCTGAACTGTTATACCCGCCTACTGTCACATACAAACTGCGGCAAGTGTAATTATTATTCGCGCAAATAGAAATATTGGTATTGCCCGGATTTTTTCCAGTCGCAGTTACAGTCCTGTCACTCAATGTCGCGGAGGCAATATCAGAATTGGAATTACTGGAAATGTAATAAGAAGAATAACTCCCGCCGGAAATACTGACTGAGACTGTTTCGCCTGTGTTTAAAGACAAATCATTTCGACTGAGAGAAAAATCACCGTAAGTGTTGCCGTCGACGTTTACCGTCAAATTGGCGCAATTATAATCTGTGTCACAAACCCTCATCACAGTCGTGCCACTCTTTTGCGCGTACAAATAGATACTCGTGGAATTATTGGTATAAGTGACAATTGATGTGTCTGTCACAGAAGTGATATTAATTGCCAAGCTGTTTGAAGACGTGGCATACACTGTAGCGCTTTGGCCAACTGACAGATTGACTATGTTTTGGCTTAAGGTTAAACTTGCGGCATCTGCTTGATAAGGCATCAAACCGCCGCTAATTAAAGCCAAAAGCATGGCAGAAATCAGCACTAATTTAGAGGTTTTCATAGGGTTTTTATTGATTAATTACAATAAAGAATACCCTACAGTATAAGCGAAATCCCTGATATTGTCAAGGTATTGGTCTTTTTTTGTTTTACCATCCCGACCGTAGTGGAGGGATCCCTTCAAAAAGGGATTTCTCTCCGCCAAAGGCGGAATCGAAATGGTTTATATCTATTATACTTTGTCATTCCCGACCTCTCCTGTCATTCCCACACAAAAGGGCGGATTACTGTAAGGAAACAAAAACTGTCCCAAAAAGTGGGACAGTTTTTGTTTTATAAAAAAATCTTTAATAAATTCTGGCGAAGATGCCAGTGGACAGCATCCGTCCATTTTTTTGTTTCAAAACCAATTCTCCATAATCAACTTTTTTCTGCGTGCCTAAATGTGAGTTTAAATCATCCAGTAAATTTTTCAAAAGCAAAGAAGAAACTGAGACTGCATAAGCATTGATAATCAAAAATTTAAAATTCGGATTTAAAAGTTGCCTGACCTGATCCAAAAGCACAGGCAGATCATCACTGAATTTCCAAACTTCGCCTTGCGCGCCCCGGCCAAATGCCGGCGGATCCATCAAGATGCAATCGTACTTATTTCCTCGTCTGACTTCGCGCTTGATAAATTTCAAACAGTCTTCAAAAATCCAGCGGATAGCATCATTAGGTAAGTTTGATGCCAGCATATTTTCTTTCGCCCAATTCAAAGATGGCTTGGAAGCATCCACGTGCGTAACTTTCACCCCCATCTTAGCAGCCAACACTGAAGCAACTCCTGTGTATCCAAAAAGATTAAGCATCTGCATAGGCTTGCCTTTGTTTTTCGCAAACTGCTCTATCATAAACTGCCAATTAGCGGCTTGTTCTGGAAATATTCCCGTGTGTTTAAACGGCGTAAGTTTGGAAAAAAACGAAATATCCAAATCAGCTTTGGGATAGGAAAAATTCATCAGCCACTTTTCAGGAAGCTCCTTATTTTTAACCTGCCATTTACCCCTGTCTTCTCCCTGTTTTTCATACACAGCATCAGCTTTCTGCCACTCAGATTCAGGTAAGGATTTTTGCCAAAGTACAGCTGGATCAGGGCGCGCCAAAACAAAGTCTCCAAATCTTTCTAAGCGGTACTCATCCCCGCTGTCAATCAGTTCATAACTGTCCAAGTTTGTTGTTTCTTCTAAGATCATATGCATATTATATCACTAAAAGAAAATAATTATATATTTTTGCAGAATGGCATAATAATTAGTATAATAAATACAAAATTATAACTAGCCGGGAAACAAATAAAATGGATGGTTTAATGATATTTTTTATAGTGATTATTTCGGGGCTATGCTTGGAGCTAGCTGTTTTCTTTTTATTAGAAAAAATAATTGGCAAGCCTTTTAAAACTCATCATAACAAATATTCTTTCGGACGCCATGTCAGCTTAATATCTATACCAATTTGGGGGTTGATTGCACTTGTGATTACTGGGCATTTTAATTATGTCCAATTGTTTTTATTAGGAGCTTTCGTAGGCACTGTTGCCGAATATTGTTTTGGAAGATTTTTTCATCATATTGAAGGACAAAAAATCTGGACTTACAAATACTGGACTCTGGCTGGATATACCAGCATCTTTTCCATTCCTTATTGGGGAGGGGCCACTTTATTATTCGTATTATTAGCCAAGCTTTTGGAGATATAAATGGAACTGTGGAACTTTCCTTACATCCGTTGGCATATTATATTTGTCATTCTGCCATCAATCGTTATATGGGCGCTTTATTGGCGCTATCTTATTAAATATAAGCAGACTATTATTTGGATAGCTGTGCTGTCTTTTGTTTGGGGAATAATTTTTGATTGGGTGGCGAGCCCAATTCTTAAACTTTGGTTCTTTGATAATAACCTGGGTGTGTATTTTATAGGATTGCCCTTAGAAGAATATTTGTTTCTAATTTTTGTGCCTCAAGAACTTACCGCTATTTTATTGTTAATTAGAAAAAACCTTAAACATGACTAAATGGACCTATACAATTCTTAATATTGTATTTTTTGCTCCGATAATATTATTGATTTATAAGCGGTACTGGGCAACTGTCAAAAAAGAGAAAAAATTTATAATACTGTCTGCAATTCTTGGATTTATAATATTTTTTATTATTGACCCGATAGCCACTCACTGGGGGGCTTGGGGGTTTGATTATAGAAAAACTTTAGGAATTTATTTTGGCTTAAGTGTCATAGAAGAATTGATCTGGGCAATGCTGGTTTCTATGATTACTGCAACCGCAATAGCTGTAGCGGCAAATAAAGAAGAACAGGGCAAAAAATTTCACCTATCGCACCTGTTTAGAAGTAAATAGTTTAATAAAAAACCGCCTTCTGGCGGTTTTTTATTGGCAGTTATCAAACAAACTAATTCATCCTTGATTTTTTGAAACCAAGAAGATAAATGATTTCCAAAATGCCGACTGTGTTGACCACTAATAAAACTACGAACCAAACTTTTTGCATGTTCCGGGCAGAGTGCCAAAGCGCCAGACCTTTCCAAATGACTGACCAAACTAAGGCTACGAGCATGAGCCAGCCCCATTGGTTGAAAAACTGCTCATACTGATTGTAATTAACCACAGTTTGAATAAATTCATTCATAAATTTAGGGGTTAATGATTATGCTATTATTGTACTCCCCTAAAATAAAAAACTCCACCTGACTAAAAAACTTGTCGCAAAGATGACCATTGCAATGCAAGGTTCATTGCCTTGAAATAAACACCAGCTTCTGATATGATGATTTGAAATCCTGATAGGAGGAACTTAAATGGTTGAAGCCCGTTTCAGCATGACACGCTTTGCGCGTTTTCTTGGTGCTGGAGGGCTTGGGGTCCTCCTGTACTATCTGATACTTTATGCCCTTACCGAATTTCTCGGGTTCTGGTATATGGTATCAGCAGGCGTTGCCTCGGTGGTAAACTACTCCTGCAACTTCCTGGTTTTGAAACACTGGGCGTTCAAGAACAAAGACAAGGGTGTTCAGCAGGGCTGGCAATATGCAGTGATGTCGATTGGTCTACAACTCGTCAATCTGCTCCTGTTGTACATCTTAGTGGAGTATGTAGAGATTCGTGAATATCTGGTTGCACAGTTATTCGCAACTGGAGTCATCACACTAGCCAGTTACATCATAGCCACTTTTATCTTCACAAATCCGACTGATTCTTGAAAATAGGCTGTCGGTTTTTTTTATTGTTACGTGTTTCATGCCTGCCCCGTAGGGAACTTATTCTCCTTCGGGGTTTCGTGATAACACCGGGATATGAGCGAAAAAATGAACATAGTAAATGACTAATAAATACAAGGGTGAAATGGGTATAAAAAATTTATTTACATACATATATACGTAAATAAAAAAAGGTTACACTAAAAAAGCATAACCTATCTACAACCTCTTCAGTATGTTGCGGCCTCGCCGGGCAGGCTCAGGGTGGGTTTGAATGAACGAAGCGACAATCCCTTCCCATAAGTCGTAGTTCGGCAGAGAACCGCCGTAGAGTTTCTCTAAAGCACTTATCGCGCTCTGGGGATCATACTCTGCCTGTTGCATATACTCAAGCGCCAACTGATCTGCCTCAGTTTCGTGTTCCTGCGACGCTAAACGAGACGCTACAAATGTACCAGCTACTCCCGCGGTTAGGATGATCACTGAACCGAGTAGCTGTTTAATTAAACCCTTGCCTCGTAAGGATCGTGTGGCCTCTACCGTAGCCTCTAATCCTTGGTCGATCACTTCTCTCGTCCGTTCGTTGTCCTGATTGAGAAAATGTGCCACCTCATGGCTGATTACAAACGCAAGTTCGTCATCGTCCATGGCGTCGATTAAGCCTTCAGTTACATCAATAGTATTGGTACCGTGGTTGGCACACGCTTGAATATAGTCCCCTTCGATTGATCCAACGACCCGGACACTGTAACTGGTTCTTGACACTCGCTGTATGCGACGGGATATAGTGATTAACCGATCTCCGGATTCTTCATCTTCCTCACTATCGTCTTCATCGTCGTCGTCATTCTGATCATCTGTCGCGCACTCAGAGCAACATTCGTGGCACTCACAATCACAATCGTCATCACAGCCACCATCGCACTCTGGGCAGTCATGACAACTACAAGAACAATCTTGATCCCAACTCATAGCAAACCTCCCGAAAAAGGTTGGCTGATGTATCCTCCGGTTTTTTGTAAGGGAACTAGCTTAATATAATAGCGCTACTAATAATAATTGTAAATACTAATTACCATACTATTGAACCCTTAAAAAAATTCCGCCCAACCGGAACCTGACCGGAAAAATGGACATAGCAAATGACTAATAAATATGGACTAAAAATCCGCCACCCGGCGGAAATTACATACATATATACGTAAATAAAAAACCCCACCATATAAATAAAGTGTTTTCTTTTGGCAGACCTTGTGGGACAGCATTAGAACCAGTTAATTATTGAGATAAAGGAAATGGCTTCTTTCTGGTTAAAGTTAAAAGAGGCTCATTTATTGTCATGTTCTGGAGTTTCTAATACTCCCTTATAAGAATAGAATTCTCTAAGCTGTATTATTGTTAATATATTGGATTATCTTGCTTACATCATGATTAAGTATATTTATTGTTTCCCTAGGGGTTGTTGTTTCAGCCCCTTTTTTATTTGGGTCTTCGTGCCAAGTGAGGTTTTGTATTCTTGTATTATCTAAATTATCATGCCCCGGCCGACTAAACGTCCACTCAACAGTGCTTCTTTTTTCGTGAGTTAAGTGATTACGATATTGGAACTCCTCCTGAAGTTTCTTAAAAGTTACGCCCAAAGCGTCCCAAAATTTTTTGAATTCATTTTCCTGACTTGCTTGATTTTGTTCTGCAGTCTGACAAAACAAGCCGAGCTTCGTCCAATTTATTCGATTATCCGGGAAAAATACGGAACATAAATAAACGACAGACTCAATAAAAATTTTACCAAAAATATATAAGGATTTAATATCTAAATTAATCTCCAAACCATCTTGATCAGATGATATTCGGCTAGCAATTACACGCAAGTTCCCTAAATCAGAAATGATTTTTCCTATTTGCTTGTTCATAAAATTGTCTTTATGAAAAGTCCTTCCGGCGAATTCCTTACTATTCAAATTGGTCTGTAATTCTTCTAGTGCAATTTCAATCTGGGCAAAATACCCTGCACCTAATTGTTCCGAACTAAAGAATACCATATTTATGAGTTAAAATCTTGCTCCAAAACCACCTTTTGCATATTTATTTCAGCCAAAGAATTCATTACTACTTTTATGTAATGATCTAGAATTTTATTATCCAAAAATGTATCTTGCGCGTATTTAGACTTACCGCCGTTCAAAGCATCTAAAATACCGGCTGTTTTCAATCTGAGGCGGTTTCTAAATGTGCTCTCAACAAACTTAATTTTATAGTCGTTATCATTAAACACTAATCGTATATACTCTTTAAATAATTCCCCAATATTTCCTTTGTATATGGAGTAAGCGGCCAGACGTTTTTCAAAATAGCTACTGAAAAGTTCCTCGATATATTTTTTGTGCTTGCCTGGATTTTTTTCTTTATCAGGAGATTCGAAATATAGGTTGCTCAAAGCAAAGATAATAGTTTCTATGACTTTTTTATTAAAAAATTGTTCTTCTTGTGGAGAAAATATACCTTTTGATCTTTGTCGTAAATAGTGGATGGCAAAATAAATACTCTCAATAGCCATTACATCAACTGCAGCTTGAGGTATTTGATAGTTTGTGACTGCCTCAAACTCTACCTTCCATGTATCTTTAGTATAAGCGGCTGTAATAGCAAATATTTCTACCGCAATTTTTTGTGCAATCTCTTCTAATTGTTGTTGTTTCATAAAATTATCGTAAATATATTTGATTTAAGTATAGCATTAATGAAATGGGCTTCAAAGCAACTCATTTTTAATACTAACCGGAACCTGACCGGAAAAATGGACATAGCAAATGACTAATAAATACAGGGGGTGAAATGGGTATAAAAAATTTAATTACATACATATATACGTAAATAAAAAAAACCACCAACAAATGTGAGCATTTTTCTTCTTGGCAAACCAAGTCGACCTGTCCGACGAAGCTTTATGCAAAGTCAGAGACAGATGGAAAACTTACTATGGCTTAGTTAAACTAATTTATTTGGAGCTTGTTAGCATAGATTCAAAACTGCAATTTCAATTACCTCAAAATCCAATTCCCTAGAACATTTCTTTTTTGCATTACGGCATTTGCAGTCACCAAACTAACTGAATCTGTTATGTATGGATCAAATAAAATTCTACTCGATAAGTCCTCAACTTTTCTCCTAAATTCATCAGATACTGGTTTTAAAAATCTCGCTAACGTCACATTGCTAAAGAAATACTTATCGTTAACATATTTTTTGTCATCCGGGACTCCAACCTTCAAAAGTTCACTGTCTAATTTCAAAATAATATTATCCAGTTCAGGATCAGTCGTTCCAATAAGAGTAAGATTTGCTGGAAAAAGCAAAAGTCGATAATAATAAATTTTAAACTGTTTATGTTTGGGAATTATTTCATCGAACACTTTTTTCACTTTTTCAATATCTGTAGGCGAGAAATGCGGAGGATTATTAATAACCCGAACATTCTTTATAGTTATATGAATTAAATTGTCTGGATAATAAAAATGCTCTGGCTGAATTTTCCTTAGAGGATTAAGAATCGTTTCAGTTATCTTTTTAATTAAAGATTTATTTGGGAAGTGAACGCTTGTTAAACAAATTCGAGGATCATTTTGGAAATCTCCTATAGCAGCGACAGTACTAACACTTAATGAATTAGATTTCACCTGTTGCTCAAGCTTATTTATTACTTCCTTCTGATAATCTTGGTGGCTTTTCATAGGTTATCCTTAGCCTAAGCATATCAGATTCCCGGTTGCCCGACCAATGGAGAACGAAAACCGGAATATAGACTTACCTAAGCAAAATAAATTTAAAAGACCTTCTAGGTCTTATTTTAAAGTATCTACTAACATTGTCTTTATCGTTGTCCTACCTTTTGCTGTTTTTAAATACATCTCTCTTCGTTTGGCATCAACCATTGAAGTATAAGCCTCGAAGAAAATCAGCTTGTATGGAATGTACGGTTTAGTTGCGAAAACTTTTCCGCCATTATGAGTAGCAACCCGTTTTCCTACATCCTCAGTATAGCCGATGTACAACCGACCCTGTTCGTTTCTTAAAACATAAACGTAATAAAACATATCCTTGGCGTAAGCCACGTCCAGACTTGGAACATGGCAGATCCGGCACCATTCGGTGCGGATCATTGCTCTATTTAATTGTATGTGGACTGACGCGAAAGCGAATCCATAGCCGGCGCCAGCCACATACCGAATGGTATTGTGGCAGCCCCACGGGGAATTGAACCCCGATTACCAGGATGAAAACCTGGCGTCCTAACCGTTAGACGATAGGGCCACAAAAGTAATATCTAATATTTAATTTCGAATTTCGATTCAATACTTATTATTTAAATATTCTATTACTGATTCGAAATTCGAAACTCGAAATTAATTATTGACTAATACCTTACGTAAGTCCTGAATACTATAGCATTTTTGGGGAATTTATTCAAGATCGCCTTGCGTGAAATTTTTTGCTATAATAAATACACAACAAACATATGCGGGAAGTTGAATCAACAGAACTATCATTGTCTCCTGAATCAGTCAATACTGATCCACTCTATTTCGAGATCCATGCCAAACTCATAGACATCCAAACTGGGTTTGCCCACGGCAATCAAAAAAACTGGCCACACTTGCACCTTGAGGCAGCTCGCTTAATCCAAAAAATTGAAACCGCTTTGAAAAAACGACCGCTTGTTTTGCATCCAGAGTCACATTCCTGCCAACTGTTAAAATCTCTCATAACGGAAATCAGGGAGATTGAACAGAAAACCAGTTTCCCGCGCGCCGCTTAATTTTTTTACAAAAACAATTAAGATTCATGTTTCATGCCTGCCCTGTAGGGAGCTTGCCCGCCCCGTATAATTCCGGAGAAATTTATTTGGAGTTCTCCTTCGGGGATACATGACAAGAAGAACCTCGCCCGGTTAGAGATGGCGAGTATAAAATATATCGATAATGTTAATTTATTGAGAACATAACATAATTAATATTGATGGATTCTGGTAGTCCATCTCAAGCGGAGTAAATATGGAAAACTCAAATTGCGCTTGTGGCATGCCGCTGACTGAAGCCACCACCTGCGCTTGCCAGCCAACCGTATGCGTTCACTGCTGTACCTGCGAAGCCGGATGCACCTGCAACTGTCAGGAAAAGAAAAAAGTTTTATAGGTTAGTTCTGGTAAAAATCCTCTACATAAAATAGAGGATTTTTTTTATTTTTTTTGCTATAATACTGGGTATATGCCCAGTAATATCTGCCTACGGTAGACAGGCAACTTTCAGTAATGTTCTTTTGTTGTAGTCCCTTAATTCTTACTTCTCCCGCCACCTACTATAAATATTTAATTGAAGACGGGATCCCGCCTTCGGCGGTGATTAATTCTTAATACTCAAAAAAATGGATTTCTGGACAATTATCCTGACCATTACCGGCTTATGCTTATTTGAAACTGTATCATCGATTGATAATGCAGTGATCAATGCCGGAGTACTCAGCACTATGAACCGCAAATCGCGCAGGTGGTTTTTGTTGTGGGGCATTTTAATCGCTGTGTTTGTGGTTCGAGGGCTCCTGCCTTGGTTGATTGTCTTTATTAGCGCCCCGGAAATAGGCTTCTTACAATCCTTCACAGCGACTTTTTCAAGCGATCCAATGGTTATCGAGGCGATCGAAAAAGCCGCGCCTATGATGCTGGCAGGTGGCGGAATATTCTTAATCTTCTTGTTTTTCCATTGGCTGTTTCTGGAGCCGAAAAACTACGGGCTCTGGGGCGAGCAATTCATCTATCGCCAAGGAGTTTGGTTTTACGCGGTTGTGTCCGTGCTTTTGACCTTGATTGTCTGGTTTGCGCTACAGCAAAATCCCATGATGGCATTCGGCGCCATTGTCGGCTCCACAGCTTTTTTCATCACGCATGGATTTAAAGAAAATGCTGAACATTCTGAAAAAAATTTAATGAAACGAGGCTCAAGCGACATAGCCAAAATTTTATATTTAGAAGTCATTGACTCGACTTTTTCTATTGACGGCGTACTAGGAGCTTTTGCCTTCACATTATCTGTGCCTTTAATTTTGATCGGCAATGGTCTGGGCGCGATAGTCGTTCGACAAATGACTGTCGGCAATATTGACCGCGTCAAAAAATATCTGTTCCTTAAAAATGGCGCTATGTACTCTGTCCTATTTTTGGGACTGATTATGCTCCTTGATGCTTTTGGATTCCACATTCCTCCCTGGGTTTCCCCTGTGACCACATTTGGAACTATTGGATATTTTTTCCTTAAGTCCAAAAAACATTTGAAATTATTAGATCCTACCAATGCCGCATAAGCTAAAAGCTATAAGCTTAAAGCTTAAAGCTTATAGAAACATTCTTGCCATTGAATCCAGCTGCGATGAAACCGCAGCTGCGGTTTTGATTAATGGACAAATTAAATCCAATATTGTCGCGTCACAGATAAAAATTCACGCCAAATACGGCGGAGTGGTGCCGGAAGTCGCGGCGCGTTCACACATCACCGCCATTATTCCTCTTATTGACAGGGCTCTGAAAGACGCTGGGATTAATTTAAACCAAATCAATTGTATCGCAGTCACTCAAGGACCAGGTTTGCTTCCTTCGCTTCTTGTCGGAATCGATACTGCCAAAGCTTTGTCTTTAGCACTCGACATTCCCCTTCTTCCCATCAATCACATGGAAGCGCATATTTACGCCAACTTCGTTGGCGAATTTCGAATTTCGAATTTTGAATTTCGAATTTTTCCGGCATTAATCCTCATTGTCTCTGGCGGACACACTATGATAGTCAAAATGACAGGTCACGGGCAATACAAAATTTTAGGCGAAACAATTGATGACGCGGCTGGCGAGGCATTTGATAAAACTGCTAAAATGCTTGGGTTGCCTTACCCAGGCGGTCCGCACCTTTCTAGGCTTGCGGGGAAAGGAAATCCGCAAGCATTTGATTTCCCTCGCCCTCTTATCCATCATAAAAATTTAGATTTCAGTTTTTCTGGGTTAAAAACTTCTGTACTCTACACAATTCAAAAGCTTATTTCCTCCCCTGGAACAGGGGAGGCTAGGAGGGGTAGAGATTATGACATATTTTCTACCTCCCCTTCCCCCTCCTATTCTAGGAGGGGAATAATTAATCATAAACTTCGGGCTGATCTAGCGGCTTCAGTGCAACAAGCAATCGTCGACGTATTAATTGCTAAAATGGAAAAAGCCATTGCTGCAGAAAAGCCTAAAACCATTATGCTAGGCGGAGGAGTAGCGGCTAACAAACTCCTACGGGATCGCTTTAAGCTACTGTCTAAAAGCTATAAGCTCAAGGTATCTATCCCACCGCTTGAATACTGCACTGACAATGCCGGAATGATTGGTTTGGCAGGTTTTTGGCGATTGAAATCCGGACATGCAAAATTTTCTTACAACTTTGACGCCAAGCCAAATATGGAATTGAAATAAACAAAAAAATTTTAAACCATTTCGATTCCGCCTTTGGCGGAGAGAAATCCCTTAAAGAAAGCGATCCCTCCACTCCGGTCGGGATGGCATTCCCTCTCCTCTTTCATTTCCGTCCATCGCGAGGAGTTCTGCCTCCGTCAGCTGACGAAGGTGGGCGACGTGGCGATCTATACAATGATAAGACTGACTGATAAACTTGAAATTCGACATTTTAATCGCTTGCATGCTATAATAAATCTGGTTAAAAAACGCCAAAGCAATAGTCCATTGCAATTCCTTTGGGAAGCGTTGCAGGAAGAAAAAAATTGTCATGTTTCATGATCCATGATACATGATTCATGTTTCTAGTAGACCCTGCCGGAATTGTCCGTAAAACAATTTGATTAAGTGAAAGTTTAAGATGGTACCGTCCCGACTAGTCGGGACTCTTAACACCGATTTTTCGGTGTTTTATTTATTCACATTAAATATAGCGTTGTTGCGTAAGCAACAACAAGCGAATATGAAATAATCCGCCGACTTGTCCGCCGTAGTTCCGATTTATCGGAACGAAGGCGGATATCACAAATTATTCTTTATTCTTAATTCTTGCTTTTTTATTCTATCCTCATGCTCATCATCCCAACTTACAATGAAAAGGATAATATCCGACCCCTGATGAAAAAAATCAGAGACATTTTGCCAAACATAAAAGTTTTGTTTGTTGATGATAATTCCCCTGATGGCACGGCGAATGATATTAAACTTCTGCAAAAAACTGACTCGCAGATTATACTTCTGCACAGACCGGAAAAACTCGGCATTGGTCCGGCATACAAGTACGCTTTTGAATACACGTTAAAAAATAATTTGGATGAAACAATTATCACTATGGATGCTGACTTGTCTCATCCAGTCCAAACTCTGCCTAAAATGATAGAGGATTTAAAAAATTATGATCTCGTGATCGGATCCCGCTATATCGCAGAAGGAAAAGTTGAAAATTGGAATCTGTTTCGTAAAATCCTGAGTCGAGCTGGGAATCTTTATGCTAGAATTATTACAGGCGTCAATATCCGCGATCTCACTGCTGGATTTATGGCTATTCGAACAACCACGCTCCGCCAATTAGATTTAAATAATATTAATGCCACAGGCTACGCGTTTTTGGTACAGCTCAAAACTGAAATCATAAACAACAAAGGAACTGTTTTAGAAATCCCCATCACCTTTTCGGAAAGGCGGGGCGGAAGGTCAAAAATTAGCAAGGGAATATTTATTGAAGAGCTGATGTTCCCCTTAAAATACTTTTTCAAAAAAAGAATATTCTTACGCGGTGGACGGATTTTATATCCCATTTTCGCCTTTTTCGGTAGCCTTATTTTCTATGGATTTACCGCACCTAGAAGCATATTTATAGGCGATAGTCCGGAATTTATCTCAAGCATTATGACTTGGGGCGTCCCTCACCCGCCCGGTTATCCAGCGTATATCATTTTGGGCAAACTCTTCTCATTATTGCCTTTGGGATCTCTTGAGTTCCGTATAAATTTCTTTTCCGCTTTTTGCGCAGCGATTATATTATCTTTGCTTTTTTATCTACTGATAAAAATCTTCTCCTTGTTTAAACCTGAAGTTCCTGACTGGATAGTAAACATTTTAGCCTTTATTCCTCTAGTGATTTTAGCTCTGTCTGATTTATTTTTCTCGCAAGCTATCATGGCTAAACCCTACATGTTATTTCTGCTTTTCCTAGCGCTTTTGGCTATCCTAGCAACGAAATATCTAGTATCCCAGAAAAATAAATATTTATATTTTTCCTTTTTTCTTATCGGACTTGGGCTAGGTGCGCATCAAATGATGATCTTTTTCGGCGGAGCGCTCGCTTTACTTTTAATTAAAAAACTGCTTTTTCGCGGCATAAAATGGAAACCTCTGCTTTTTTCAGGAATTTGTTTTGTGATTGGACTGGCAAACTATTTTTATCTCTTCATAAGATTTTCTGCTGACCCCTCTCTTTCCTGGGGCAAAGAAAATAATCCACTTCTTTCTACGTTGAATTATTTCATGAGAACTTACTATGCTGACTATGGCTCTTTGATAAATTTTGATTTGCAAGACAAGCTCAGATATTTATATTCGTTTTCCTATCAATTGTATGATAATTTCGGCTCACTTATTTTCTTTGCACTGTTTGGATTCTGCGTAGCCTTATACCTTAATCGCAAAATATTTTTTACTCTCCTCTTTACTATCCTTTTGAATGTTTTGCCTGTTATATTGCTGAGAAATGAGATCTGGGGCACAGCCAACGAAGAAATGTACTACTATTATTACCTTCCCGCATTCACGGCTATCATAATTTTTATGGGAATCAGCTTACTAATAACTTTCTGGCTTTTGACAAAAAAACTGGACAAAGTCCAAGCTCTCGTCATTATTGTTCTTGCAACTGTCTTTTTCTCATACCAGAATGTCGAAAAAAGTTTCGCAAAAAATAATTTACAGGACTTAAGCGTGGTTGACGGTTTTTCTTTGGCGCTCTTAAGTTCACTTGAGCCAAACGCAGTCTTGATATCAAATTTTGAAGGCTCAACCACTGACACTTTAACTTTTGCGACTGACTATCAAATGCGGGCAAAAAAAATACGGCCGGATGTTTCTATTATCTCCAACCTCAGCACTTTGATAAAAACCCAATCGCAGGCCGGCAGCCGAAGGCAGTTGCTTGATTTAGCCCAAGCCCGCCCAGATATTGCCAACCGCCCGATTTATACGACTTTTTTTCCAGAAACAATCAATCACTCATTATACTGCTTGCCTAATGGCTTTGTTTGTAAAGTTTCAACTGATAAGCAACGCCAATTCAGCCAAACTCCTTATAATTTTTCAATTCCAGCTTTTGATTACAATGTCTTGGTGCAAAACTACTTTGGCCAAGACTTGCTTGCTTACATTGATTATATGCAGGCAGCCTACATTTTACCGCAAAATCAATTTTTAAATTCACAAAACAAGTTTATTGAAGCTTTAAAATTGGATAATGAAGTTGCAGGACTGGAAGCCACTGGATACCGCGCTTATCGCAATATATTCTTAAAAAAACAATAATTAATTTTTAATTTCGGGTTCTGAATCAATAATTATTATTCGAATATTCGAAATTAAATCGAAATTCCTGCCTACCGCAGGCAGGCAAAATTAAATATTTAAAATTAACTTACAAATATGCAAGACATACAAAAAACTTACGACCAAGCAAAAGAGCAAGATATATATAAACTCTGGGAAGCTTCGGGATATTTCAACCCGGATAATTTAGAAGGCAAACCTTTTACAATTATGATGCCCCCTCCAAACGCCACAGGCACTTTGCACATTGGACATGCTTTTGAATCTACTTTGCAAGATATCCTGATCCGCTACCACCGCATGAAGGGTGAAAAAACCCTGTGGCTACCCGGCACAGACCATGCCGCTATTGCCACTAATACCAAAGTGGAAAAAATTCTAATGAAAGAAACCGGACAAAACCGGCACGATATCGGACGAGAAGCTTTTGTCAAAAAGGTGGAAGAATTCGTCCGCAACAGCCGAGGTACCATACAAAATCAAATCCGAACAATTGGTGCCTCGCCTGATTGGACACGAGAAGCATTTACCTTGGACGAGCCACGAAGTTTGGCGGTACGAACAGCGTTTAAAAAAATGTATGATGCCGGCCTTATTTACCGAGGCGTACGGCTAGTCAACTGGGACCCTTATCTTAAAACCACAGTCTCTGATGATGAAATAGAATGGAAAGAAGAATACGTACCTCTTTATCACCTCAAATACGGCCCGTTTGTGATTACTACTGCCCGGCCAGAAACCAAATTCGGGGACAAATACGTAGTGGTTCACCCAAAAGATCCGCGCTATAAACAATATCAGCACGGCCAAACCCTGCAACTAGATTGGATTAATGGGCCTGTGGTTGCCACTATAATAAAAGACAGCTGCATTGATATGAAATTTGGCACTGGCGCCATGACCATCACTCCATGGCATGATGCAACTGATTTTGAAATTGCCAACCGCCATAATTTAGACAAAGAACAAATTATAAGCGAGCGCGGCTTATTGCTTCCAAAAGCGGGAGAGTTCGCGGGACAACACATAAAAGAAGCTCGCGCTTTAATTATTCAAAAACTAAACGACCTGGGATTGGTAGAAAAAGTAGAAGAAAATTACTTGCATCGCATCGCTGTTAATTCACGCGGTGGAGGTATTATCGAACCACAAATTAAAGAGCAATGGTTCGTGGATGTAAATAAAAAGTTTAAAATTGAAAATTCAAAATTAAAAAAAATCAAATCAGGCCATGTAGTCACTTTAAAACTTTTAATGAAATATGCGGTCGAGAGCGGAGAGATTAAAATCTTACCGGAACGATTCAAAAAAATCTATTACCACTGGATTGATAACCTGCGCGACTGGAACATTTCGCGCCAGTTGTGGTATGGTCACCAAATTCCAGTATGGTATTGCGGATCTAGCCAAATTAAACGGATGGGTTTTTATCCAGATATCTTTAGACAAGTTATATCTGGTAAAAAAACCAAAACCTACCGGTTAAACGACCACCATTTTAAGATTGGCGATCTGGTATCTTTTGACAGTGATAAACAAAAATTTGGCTGGGGAACAATCACCAACATTGAACATATGCCGATTAAAGAACTCCCCTTAAATGACCCGGCACATGGCAATGTTTATAAAAAAACAGCTGATTTGATTGCGGCCTTTAAACGCCTATACCCAGCAGGACAAAAAATCACTCCAACCACAGAAGCGATCATCTACACTTATCAATTCAAGCCATTCTCAGACGAACTCTCAAAAAACGGCTGCGGGCAGATTATTGCAGACCTACAACAGCCGCACAAATGCCCGGCCTGCGGGAACACCAATCTAGAACAAGACCCGGATACCTTGGATACTTGGTTCTCTTCAGCACTTTGGACTTTTTCCGCGCTTGGTTGGCCGAACGAAACCATTGATCTTAAAAAATTCCATCCCACTGACGTCATGGCTCCAGGTTACGAAATTTTGTTTTTTTGGGTGGCACGCATGATTTTAATGAGCACGTTTTTGCTTGGTGAAATTCCTTTTAAAACTGTATATCTGCATGGAATGGTCCGCGACATTCAAGGACGAAAGTTTAGTAAATCTTTGGACAACGGCATTGATCCTATAGAGATAATTAATCAATATGGAGCAGATTCCTTACGCATGGGTTTGATCGTAGGAGTTGGTCCTGGCAATGACAGCAAGTATGACGAACAAAAAATTCGAGGTTATCGAAATTTTGCCAATAAAGTTTGGAATGCTTCTCGGTTTGTCTTACAAAACACCTTTGACTATACCCCCTCTTCTTCTCCCCCTAACATAGGGGGAGCTAGTGGGGGTACTAAATTAACCAAGATCGATGCCCAAATCCTGAAAAAATTTACTAGCCTTGCCGTAAAAACTACAAGCAAGATAGAAAAATTTGATTTTGCCCACGCAGCGGAAGATCTTTATCACTATTTCTGGCACGAATTTGCGGACAAAATAATCGAACAATCCAAAGCAAATCTTGCAGATCCTGAAAAAAGAGAATCCGCCCAAAGAATGCTCCATGAAATTCTACAGTCCCTTTTAAAGATGCTGCACCCATTTATGCCTTTTGTCACAGAGAGTATTTGGCAGATCAAACATCGCGAACTTCTCTTGATTGAAAAGTGGCCTGTCAAATCAAAAGGTTTGAAAAAATAAATACGTGAATCATGTAGCACGTATCACGCAACAAAAAACTCCGCTTTAAGCGGAGTTTTTAATACCTTACTGGAAACCCCTGACCGTAAGGTCAAGTGTTTAGTTTTTTTCGAATATTTTTATTTAAATTCTAAAGGGATCTCAAACTTCCTGATATTATTTGGATCTCCGGATGGATTATCAGCTTCAACAATTAATACACCATTATCAGTATTCGGCTTGGAAAATTCAATACTGTCTTCAAAATTTACATAATCAGTGGTCATCCAGTCTTCTTTTGCCTGCACTCCCTTGAGAGCGATTGTATTGCCGTTAGAATCTTTGATCCGGACAATAATATTAGCTTCAAAAAACCATGTCCCGCGGGCTTTGCCTGCGACTTGCAAAGGACTTTGAATTTTTTGTTTAGCAACTGGAGTAAAAATTATTACGTCTTGATCAATATTTTGCTTGCCTTTGTCTATCCCTCCGATAAAATAAACTATAAGAAAAGCCGCTACGATGACAGATAATACTTTTATAATTTTAATAATCATGATTGTTTGGTTCTAAAGGAAACCCCGCAACGAAGTGCGGGGAGAGTGTTATTATATGATTCCTTTTAGGCTAATTGGTCTGCCATTTCAGCTTGTGCTTTTTCAGCCAAAGCTTCTTTGACAAATCCAGTCCCTGCGGGGATAAGTTTTCCGATAATCACATTCTCTTTCAAACCGCGCAGATAGTCAGTTTTAGCAGAAATCGCAGCTTCAATTAATACACGCGTGGTTTCTTGGAAAGAGGCAGCCGCAAGGAATGACTCTGTATTCAAAGATGCTTTAGTAATGCCCATAAGCAACTGTTCTACTTCCGCAAGTCGTGCCTTGTCAGATAGTTTACTGTTGGAAATATCCAGTCGAGCACGGTCAATCACATCGCCGATCAATAAATCCGTATCGCCTGATTCAGTCACTCGAACTTTTGAGAACATCTGTCTGACGATTATTTCAATGTGCTTTTCATTGACATTCTGCCCTTGAGAAGCATAAATCTGTTGCACTTCTTTAATGACATAATCTTGGCAGGCCTGAATTCCTTTTAGGTGGAACAACTGATGCAGATTCAAGTTACCTTCAGTTAATGCCTGCCCCTTGTTTATAAGATCATTTTCTTTCACAATGACATTCAAACCGACTGGCACTGAATATTCTTTATAATTCTCAGCTTCACGAATAACAACTATCTTATCATGCTCAAATTTGACTATACCTGTAGACTGAGCCTTCACTGTCTCACCTTTGTCGTTGATATAGAGAGGGTCTCCAGCGCTGACTGATTCTCCATCTTTAATCTGCGGTTTTGTATTGCCCAGAACATACTCATCTTTAGCAATATCTTTTGCCTGAATTTTTATAACTGATTCTTTATTCGTAAATTTAACTGACTGGACAAATCCATCGATTTCAGAAATGGCTGCCTGACCTTTTGGATCGCGAGCTTCAAGCAATTCTTCCACTCTTGGCAGACCTTGTGTAATGTCAAGTCCAGCTACACCGCCAGTATGGAAGGTTCTCATGGTCAGCTGAGTGCCTGGCTCACCGATGGCCTGTGCGGCTACAATACCAACAGCTGCCCCTAGTTCAACGGTTTTGTTAAACCCAAGATCAAATCCATAACACTTGGTACATACGCCACGGGCAAGCTTACAGCGCAGCACAGTCTTAACTTCTACCGCGTCTACACCTTGTTTCTCAATTTGTTCAGCAAGTTTTTCATCAATTAAGGTGTTCGCGGAAGCTAACTCTGAACCATCAGGGAGAATGATGACCTTGGCAGAAACTCTGCCAAATACTCTTTTTGCCATTGGGCGTCCCAACATTTCTGATTGCGCGCGTGTAATCAATCTTCCTTCAGTCGCCCCACAATCCAAATCATTTATGACAATATCTTGAGCCACATCCACAAGACGACGGGTTAGATATCCGGCATCAGCGGTACGCAACGCTGTATCAGTCATTCCCTTGCGGGAGCCGTGCGTAGAAATAAAGTATTCCAAAATATTCAAACCTTCTTTGAAAGAATCACGGGCAGGCAGTTCAATAACTTCTCCAGATGGGTTAGTCACCAAGCCTTTCATTCCAGCCATCTGCGCCACCTGAGAAATAGAACCTCGAGCGCCGGATGAAACCATTTGATACACAGGACCGTATTCATCAAGTGTTGTAGAAATAGCTTCGGTAACTTTATCTCTCACTTCTGCCCAAATTTCTATCACACGGTTATATCGCTCTTGCGCAGTCAATAATCCTTGCTGATATTGTTCAAAAGTCTTCAACACTTCTTCATCAGCTTTGATAATCAAACCTTTCTTAATTTCCGGAACTTTCAGATCATCCATGCCCCAAGACAACCCTGATTTTGTGACATACTCGAATCCTGTGCCTTTAATGTCATCAAGGAGCTGAGCAGTTCGTTCAATGCCGTAATCACGGTAACAAACATGGACAACTCCTTGGAGTTTCTTTTTGTCCATTAACTCATTAACGAATCGCATACCGACTGGTAATAGTTGGTTAAAAATCACTCGTCCGACACAGGTTTCAACTAACGTATTATTACCGCCCCAATCCGGACTCAAACGGATTTTAACTTTTGCTTTCAGGCTTAAAACCTCAGATTGGTAAGCAAGAATGGCTTCTTCCCCACTTCCAAAGGCCTTACCTTCCCCTTTTTCTCCAGGAACATATCTAGTCAGCCAATAACAACCCAAAACCATATCCTGGTTTGGTCCCATGATTGGCTCTCCAGAAGCTGGCTTAAGAAGGTTTTTGGAAGACAACATGATATTGCGGGCCTCATCCTGTGCGGCGGCAGTTAAAGAAACATGGACAGCCATTTGGTCGCCGTCAAAGTCTGCGTTAAAAGCTGGACATACCAAAGGATGAATTTGAATCGCCTTACCTTCAATCAACACTGGCAAAAACGCTTGGAAACCAAGACGGTGCAAGGTTGGAGCGCGGTTAAGCAAAACATAATGACCTTTCGTCACTTCTTCTAAAATATCATAAACTTCCGTGCGTCCTTGCTCAATCAGACGGTTGGCGGAACGGACATTGTGCGCATATTCGCGCGCAATTAGTTTGGAAATTACAAATGGCTTAAACAACTCTAGAGCCATTTTCTTCGGCAAACCACATTGGTGAAGCTTTAAATGCGGGCCTCCGACAATAACACTTCTGCCTGAATAGTCAACTCTTTTACCGAGCAGGTTCTGTCTGAATCGTCCTTGCTTGCCTTTCAACATGTCAGCCAGTGATCGTAGTTTACGCTTTTGACCTGTAGAAGCAGTCACTTCTTTTCCGTGTCTGACTGAATTATCAATTAAAGCATCAACAGCCTCTTGAAGCATGCGCTTCTCGTTTCTCGTGATAACTTCAGGGGCGCCGATTTCAAGTAATTTTTTCAAACGATTATTCCGGTTGATTACGCGGCGGTACAAATCATTCAAATCTGAAGCTGCAAACCGTCCGCCATCCAACTGTACCATTGGGCGCAAATCCGGAGGGATCACAGGCAGGTTTGTCAACATCATCCATTCCGGTCTGATGCCAGCTCGGATCATAGATCGCATAAGCTTGATCCTTTTTAGGATTCTTCTTTTATTTACCCCTTCGCTCTGGCCAAGATCTTCATTTAGTTCATTAAAAGTTTTTTCCAAATCAATTTCTGTAACTAAATTCAAAATCGCCTCAGCCCCGATCCCTGCATTAAACACTGGTCCGTATTTTAACGAAAGATCTCGATATTCAAGTTCGGAAATAATCTGATATTTTTTGATTGACTTCAACTCAGAACGAGCTAAATCGCGAATTGAATCAAGATGTTCAAGCTCCCTAGCCCACATTTCTCTGACTCGCAATTCCTCAGCATCTACTTTCGCATCCTTTAAATCTTTGTCTTCTTCTAGTTTTTCAGGAGTTTTAACTTGTTTTTTTGCGCTGGCTAACAAAGATTCATAACGCGATTCAATTTCTTTTTTCTTAGTCTTATACTCATGCTCAATCTGCTCCATGGTGCTCATACGGACTTCTTCATCCACATGAGTAATGATATAAGAAGCAAAATAGACAACTTTTTCTAATTCCTGAACTGATAAATCCAAAGCTAGTCCCAGTCTTGACGGCACTCCGCGCAAAAACCAAATATGAGCTACAGGTGCTGCTAGTTTGATGTGTCCCATCCGCTCGCGACGAACTGCACTGCGAGTGACTTCCACCCCGCACTTATCACAAATGATTCCCTTATAACGGATTCTTTTATATTTTCCGCAAGCACATTCCCAGTCTTTGATTGGACCGAAAATTTTCTCATCAAACAACCCGTCTTTTTCTGGACGTTGGGTGCGATAATTAATAGTTTCCGGCTTTGTCACTTCGCCAAAAGACCACGACAAGATATCTTGTGGGGAAGCTAATTTGAGCCTAACGGCTTTGAATTCTTCAGTTTGCGTTAACATAGAATAATAATATCTAATGCCTAATTACTACTTACTAATTTCTATATGATACTATTTTTTATTCTTTTTCTTTTTAGCTTCTTTTTCATCCCCTATCGGCTCGTCAAAAGAAATTTTTTCTTCCGGCGTATCAGTCGTGCTAAGTTCCTTAACTTCACCGGCTGTATCTTCTGCTTTCTTTTCACCAACTAAATCAACATTCAACCCCAGTGATTGCAATTCTTTAACTAGAACGCGGAACGATTCTGGAACATTCGGCTTCTTAATCGGTTCTCCTTTCACAATTGATTCATATGTCTTCGCCCGACCAACCACGTCATCTGATTTAATAGTTAACATTTCTTGTAATGTATGAGACGCCCCATAACCTTCCAAAGCCCAGACTTCCATTTCTCCGAAACGCTGGCCACCGAACTGAGCTTTTCCGCCCAAAGGCTGTTGTGTAATCAAAGAATATGGACCAGTAGAACGCGCGTGCATCTTATCATCAACTAAGTGATGCAGTTTAAGCATATAAATAATTCCCACGGTGGCTTTCTCAGCAAAAGGCTCGCCAGATTTGCCATCATACAAAGTCAATTTTCCATCTGGCGGATACCCAGCCTTGACTAATTCCTGTTTGATTTCCTCTTCTGTTACACCGTCTAAAACTGGAGTGGCAACTTTATAACCAAGCGTATGCGCGGCCAACCCAAGATGAGTTTCTAAAATTTGACCAATATTCATACGACTTGCCACACCTAAAGGATTCAAAATAATATCCACGGGGTGTCCATCAGCAGTAAAAGGCATATCTTCTGCGGGAATAATTTGCGAAATAACACCTTTATTACCATGCCTGCCCGCCATTTTGTCGCCAACTTGGACTTTACGCAAAACTGCTACTGATACTTGAATGGAACGGATCACACCTGAAGGAAGTTTATCACCCATATCTCGGGAAAATTCGCGGATAGCAACAATCTTTCCATATTCGCCATGCGGCAAAGTCAGAGAAGTATCTTTCACGTCCCGAGATTTTTCTCCAAAAATAACGCGCAATAATTTTTCTTCCGGAGTTAAATCAGTTTCGCCTTTTGGCGTAATTTTACCAACCAAAATATCACCGGCTTTGACTTGAGCACCGATTCGAATGACTCCATTCTCATCAAGATCTTTCAATTTTTCTTCTCCAACATTTGGAATATCGCGAGTGACGACTTCTGGACCAAGTTTCGTATCGCGAACATCCACTTTAAAATCTTCAATGTGAATTGAAGAATATCTATCCTCTTCTACCAAACGAGAAGAAAGCAAAATAGCATCTTCATAGTTTCCGCCTTCCCAAGACAAAAACGCGACACGTAAATTTTGCCCCAAAGCCAACTCGCCAAGTTCAGTAGAAGCGCCATCTGCAAGTGCCTGTCTAGCTTTGACAACCTGCCCTTTGGAAACTATTGGTCGTTGGTTAATAGAAGTGGAAGCATTAGATCGTAAAAATTTATTCAAGTGATATTCGTGCTTTTTCCCATTATCTTCTAAAACAGTAATCTTGTCTCCAGTGACAGATGACACAGTTCCAGCATTTTCACAAATAACAACTTGCCCGGAATCGTGAGCGGCTTTCTCTTCAACCCCAGTTCCAACGACTGGTGATTCTGGTTTGATGACAGAGACTGCCTGACGTTGCATGTTTGATCCCATCAAAGCACGGTTAGCATCATCATGTTCCAAAAAAGGAATCATAGAAGTGGTTACAGACACAATCTGCTTTGGAGAAATTTCTAAATAATCAATTTCTCCCGTATCAGCAATTGATGGTTCACCATGCACTCGAACCGGAACCCTATGCTCCAAAAAATAACCGTTTTTATCAGTCTCAATAGATGCTGGACCTATAATGGTAAATTGTTCTTCATAAGCATCGAGGTAAACATACTTTTCTGTGACTTTTGACTTGATTGGAATCTTCAAAAGACCAGTATTTTCCGCAAGTTTTGAAGTAATTTCCTTTGTAAAAGCCTGTCCAACACTAATTAAAACATTCCCTTTTTTGTCTACTAAGTCTTGTGAGGCAATATGACCCACTGCTGATTTACCATCATTTTCAACTTGATGCACCACTATCCGATAAGGAGTCTCTATAAAACCAAATTCATTAATGCGGGCATAGGTAGCAAGATGGGCAACAAGACCGATGTTCGGTCCTTCTGGAGTGGTAATCGGACAAAGTCTTCCATAATGGCTGCGGTGCACATCACGAACTTCAAACCCGGCGCGTTCTCGAGAAAGACCGCCTGGTCCCATGGCTGATAACCGGCGCTTATGCTCGAGTTCAGCCAAAGGGTTGGTCTGATCCATAAATTGCGAGAGTTGGGAAGATGAGAAAAATTCTTGGATTACGGCAACAATCGGACGGACATGAATAAGTTGCGCTGGCGTCACGGTTTCCACATCAGCCAAACTCATGCGGTCTTTACAGATTCTGCTCATTCTAGCCAGTCCCACTCGGAATTTTCCTTGAATCAATTCGCCGATAGATCGGATGCGGCGATTTGACAGATGATCAATATCGTCCCAGGGTTCTTGAGAATTATTCAGCCGAATCACTTCACGGATAATATCCGTCAAATCCTGCTTGGATAAAATCATTCCCTCACGATCAGTAATATTCAAACGTTGGTTTAATTTATATCGTCCCACTTCAGAAAGATCATAGCGTTCTTCCAAAAAAAACATTGCTTCAATCAAAGATCGAGCGTTATCTACTGTTGCTAAATCACCGGGACGAATGCGCTTATAAACTTCTTTGAATCCTTCATCGGCAGATTTGGAAGGATCTTTATCAATCGTGTTCTGGATGTACTTCATGTCCGGATTGGTATCTACATCGGCGAAGGCACTTAAAATTTCTTCATTTGTTTTATACCCAAAAACCCTAAACAACGCCGTAATAGGAATTCTGCGCTTGCGGTCAATTTTCACACTGATCACGCCATTGATGTCTGTTTCAACTTCCAGCCAAGCGCCGCGATTAGGAATAATTTTTGCGCCGTACCAATTTCTTCCTCTAGTCACTTCTGCGCTAAAAAAGACGCCTGGGGATTTTACCAATTGAGAGACCACCACGCGTTCTACTCCATTAATTATCAATGTGCCACGAGGAGTCATAAGGGGAAAATCTCCCAAATAAACATCCTGGGTTTTAGTTTTCCCTGAAACTTTATTGATAAGTTTTACAGAAACATAAAGCGGCGCTTCAAAAGTACTATTTCTTTCGCGCGCCGTTTTTTCATCGTATTTTGGCTTATCTAAGTAATAATCTCCAAAAGTTAGCTCAAAATTTTTGGCTGTAAAATCCTTGATTGGATTAATTTCTGAAAATAGCTGTTTCAAGCCCTTTTCCCAGAACCATTTGTAAGAAGTCAGCTGAACTTCTATTAAATTAGGCATTTCCATTACCTCTTTAAACGAGGTAAAAAACTTTCTCTCAGGCAAGAAAGTTTTCTTTGACGAAAAATTAAGGCTTAGATTAGAGGTTTTTTGACGTGGAGACATAAAAAGAAGCTACTCTTTTCGTATAGACAAAAAGAGCCGGATTTAGCTATATCCTTAATGATCGTATTATCACACTTATATCTTACCTTTTATATAAAATCTGTCAAGTTATTTCTGTCTTTTTTTGATATCAAGACAAATGAAAATAAAATTTGCCCAATTGCAAGCAGGGCTACTCCGGCGATTGCGACAATAATAGGCATATATATCTTATCAGCTAAATAACCGACAAGTAATGCTGGCGCTGTGGCAGCAACGTGCAAAACCACATACAGCGATCCATATACTCTCCCCCTCTGGCTATCCCCTGATTCGCCTTGAAGTAAAGAATGGCTGGGAGGAAAAATATGTGCATTAAAAATTCCCATAACAAAACTTACAATCAGATAATAATACATTTTTGAATTCATATAAGGAGTAAAAGACAAAAATATGATGGCCGCGGACATCCCAATAAACCCAATCCTAACCAACTGCTCTTTCAAAAATCTTTTGCTGGTATAAGCAAGTATAAGAGTTCCGGTTAAAATACCCACCCCGAGTGGAGCAACTATCAAAATAGAATTCCGCTCTAACTTTACTCCGATAATTTTCTCTACAAACGCAGGCACGATAGTAATCATAATCCCGTTGATCAGCTGGATGGCAATCAGACTGTAAAAAGGGTAGTGTAATTTTTTCGAATCTAAAAAATAATCAAGCCCTTTTTTGAAATCTTTCCAGATATTTCCAAACTCTCCCACTTCTCTATTTTCTTCTGGCTGCAAAGAGGGAAGCATCGCCGTAGCCGATCCCGCGATGATTAGTAATGTTGCTCCAGTTAAAAAGATACTATTGATTCCCCAAAGAACAATCATTGGGCCGGCTGCGGCAAAACCGATAATTAATGACATACTTGCAGTTGTGGCAAAATAACTATTCGCCGCAAGAAGATGTTTTTTATCAACTAGATTAGGAATAGACGGAGCCTCAGATGGAAGATAAAATTGATTTAAAGCAGAATATATAAAAGTGATGATGACAATCGCCCAAAAACTATGGAAAAATAAATAACTAGCAACTGCTGCGGCCTGCAAATAATTAATTATGGTCAAAATCTTTTGCCGATCAAAACGATCTGCATATACTCCAGCCATGCTGCCAAAAAAAACCGTAGCTAATCCAAAAATAAAAATAATCATCCCAACTTTAAAAGATGACTGTGTTTGTTCAAAAACTTGCACCAAGATGGCGAAACTTAAAAGATAGTTTGTCAATTGCGAAGTAACTTGCGAAATCCAAAGTTTCGTAAAATCGACATTTTTTAAAACATCAATATAAACCTTAACTGACATATTGTATTTTCTTTAATTTTGGCTTGGTGATATTAGCCTTTTTACCATAAAAAGGCTCAATCATTTTTTCCCCTTTATCCTTAACTATTCGAGTAAAATTATAGGGTTTTTCTTGCTTTTTTATTCCAACTAACCGGATATTCAAAGAGAAAGCCAAAGCATTTGTCATGGCCACTGCTGACCGAACACGGGAAAACATCCCAGGACCTCTGACTACAATCATTTTATGAATATTTTCAGCTTTTATTTTTTTTGTCAAAAATCTCAAAGTTTCGCTTGTTGTGCTACTTGATTTGTTCCACTGTTTAGATAAATTCCCAAACTCATCCAATAAATAAATTTGAATGTCTTCTTTCTGCGTGTTGTCAAAAAATAATATCATAATAATCACATTGTCTCTCTCAGCCGAGGGGCATGTTTTCGTCTCTGGTTCTGCCTAATTTTCCTTATGACTTTTTCTACCAATCTTTTTGGATCATTGTCAAAAATTATATTCTTTCTTCCTCTTTTGGCTAGATCTAAAATTTCATCAATTTGCTCTTCCACCCCTCCGGTTTCAGTCAATACTCCTACTACCCGCCGGTCCTCAAAAGCCGTAGTAAACTCATTTAAAGTTCCGATTCTGCCGCAGACTGTGATTACTCCATCTGAAGCTCTGGTCATCAGCATATTGCGCCCACTATAATCAAACCCCGTATAAATAATCAAATCCATATACTTAGTCGGTAAATGGTAAGTTTTGACATGCGCATCTTTGGAAACTGCTGGAGACAGACCAATCGAGATTCCTCCAACTGATTTTGCGCCACGAGTTGCCCACGCTGGTACGCCAATTGTAGCCCCTGTGATAAGAATAGCGTGCTGCAGGGCAACCTGACGACCAATCTCATAAGCTTTTTTAAAAGCCCCTTTTGTACAGTTGTTTAATGACGAGCCTGATACTGCAATTTTATAAGTCATAGAATATCGAATATCTAATTTTGAATTTCGATTCAATATTTAGTAATTGAATATTTTATTACTGATTCGAAATTCAAAATTCAAAATTAAATTATTTAACTGAAAATACTTTTTTCAGTTTCCTAGCATTCTTATAAACATTATACCAAATCGGAGAGAAAACCAAATCATAAGTTCCTGGATAATTCACCTCAAATCCTCCAAATCCTTTCTTAAACCTCGTAATTCCACTCCACGGATGGGAATTCGAAGCACCTTCTGGGGCAATTCCCCCAAAATCATAATACTTAATCCCGTCAATTTTTGCCTGCCGCATAGCCTCCCAATGAAGCAAATACGGAGCCATAACATCTTTGTTCTGTTCGCTTGATCCGCCGTGCAAAAAAACTGCCGTATCTCCATATGTTGTCACAAGGGAAGCGGCTAAAATCCTATAATTGTATTCGGCAATAAAAAGCTTTAAATATTTGGAAGAAAGTTTCTCCCATATTGCCCAATAATAACTCTGTGGATGCAATCGAAACCCGCTCCTCTTAGATGTTTCCAGCATTAATTTCCAAAACTCCAACAAATCCATCTTTTCTCCCAGCCGAACGATCACCTTTCTTCGCTGCGCAAGATTAATATTGTATCGAGTTTTTGGTTTCATTTTTAAAAGCAATTCTTCTTCTGTACCACTCGATAAATCAGTTACCCAAGTATGACTTGGCTGGACTTCTTTCAAGGCTTTCGGTAAATTCACCTCTGTTTGGGGCTCAACACGGACAAATATCAGATTTTTATCTTTCTTAAGACCTTCTAACTCATCCAAAGCAAGCATTGCGTCTCCAACAGGCCCGCGGGGACAGTAAAAATATTTTTTGCCTAAAGGCAAATCCTCTTCCACCCCAAGATAACTAAATTTATCCGTCTGCTTATAAATTATTTTATGCCCCAAAGATTGGTAGATTTCTCCCCAATTCCAAGATTGCAAAATCGACCCGCCGAGGTCGACATTTTTTTTGTTCCATTGTTCCTGTTCGAAATTTTCACCCATATTTTAAAAATATCTTTTTATCTTCCAATTTTTTTCAAAGCGGACTTAACTTTTTCTTGAATACTCATCTCAGGTTTAACATCTTTTAGCGCCTCCCGCGCTTCTTGTTGGCTGAAACCTAAAGCCTCAAGCGCCTCAAGAGCATCATTGTGCTCCGCGGCAATTGGGAACATCGCGGTTTCAAATTTTAATTTTTCCTTCAATTCGACAATTACGCGCTCAGCGGTTTTTCTGCCAATACCCGCAACTTTTGTAAAAACACTTGGATCACCTGACGCAATTGCGGATTTAAGCATGTTGATTTCCGATAAAGACATAATACCTAAAGCAGATTTCGGCCCAACGCCAGAAACAGTCAAAAGCAATTCAAAAAACTCAAGCTCTTCTACTTTAGAAAATCCATACAAACTAATCTGGTCTTCACGCACATAGGTATGAATAAACAAAAGCATATCTGAGTTTACTTTTGCTAAAGCAATAATGGTTGGGATACTAAAAATCTTATACCCGACTCCCCCGGTTTGTATAATTAAATAATTTCCGCCTTTATACTGAACCACTCCGCTGATTGAACCTATCATAAAATAATTTAATAAATTTCTTAGTATTCTCTTTAAAATTCTGTCTGATCTTTTTACTTTCCTGCCTGCCGGCAGGCAGGTTACTTCCCTCCTTTAACCTACTCTTATTATACCTCGAAACAATTGATTGACAAAACCTAATTTTTGCTTATTTCATGGCCTTGTCCTGATGACGGAGTAGAAATATTTTTCGAGCTAAAACTCTATACAAAGCACTAATAAATTTGCTACAATTAAATTTGCCTTACTCTAACTATCTATGATCTATCCTCCTCTCGTTTAAAGAAGGCCAAAAGGGCGAGTGGAGTCACAAAAGGGATAAAACAACTTGAAATTCAAACTGACTTCAAAATTTAAGCCTGCTGGAGACCAACCGCAAGCTATAGAAAAACTTGTCAAAGGCTTGAAGAAAAATTTTCGCTACCAAACCCTGCTTGGGGTCACCGGTAGTGGAAAGACTTTTACTATGGCCAATATTGTTGATCGAATCCAAAAACCAACTCTGATTATTTCTCATAACAAAACTCTTGCGGCACAACTTGCTTCAGAATTTGTTGATTTTTTTCCACACAATGCCGTGCATTATTTTGTTTCTTATTATGATTACTACCAACCAGAAGCTTATATTCCTCGTTCTGACACTTATATTGAAAAAGAGACTCAAATCAATGAAGAAATTGACAAACTTCGCAACGCCGCTACTCAAAGCTTGTTGTCTCGAAAAGATGTTTTGATTGTTGCTTCAGTATCTTGTATTTACGGACTTGGTTCTCCGGCGGATTATCTCGATTTGTCCATTCACTTAAAACAGGGGTTAAAAATTAAGCGGGAAAAATTGCTTCGCCGGTTGACTGATCTGCAATTCACTCGAAGCGATGCTGTACTGACGCGCGGAACTTATCGAGTCCGCGGTGATGTCTTGGAATTAATTCCTGCTTCTGAAGAATTAGTTTATCGGATAGACTTTTATGGCGACGTAATCGAAAAAATTATTTCCCGCGACCAGCTAAAAGGCGTCAGTTTTCCCAAGCAAAAAGAGCTGACTATTTTCCCTGCCAAACACTTTGTTACTCCTAGAGAAAAACTTGTGAAAGCAGTAGAAAACATCCGTGTAGAATTAGAAAAACAGATCAAAATTTTTAAAGACCAAGGGAAACTGCTTGAAGCACAGCGCATTGAACAACGGACAAATTTCGATATTGAGATGATGCTAGAGACAGGATATGTCAATGGCGTAGAAAATTATTCTAGGCAGCTTGATTTCCGAAAACCTGGGGAACCGCCGTCTACTCTGCTTGATTATTTTCCAGATGACTTTTTATTATTTATTGACGAATCGCACATGACTGTCCCTCAAATCAATGGAATGTATGAAGGCGATCGAACACGCAAACAAACCTTGGTAAATTACGGATTTCGCCTGCCTTCCGCTATGGACAACCGCCCTTTACAATTTAATGAATTTAAAAAACGAACCGGGCAAACTATTTTTGTTTCCGCTACTCCAAAAGCCGACTATGAATTAAAAATATCCTCACAAGTCGCCGAACAGCTTATCCGACCCACCGGGCTTCTGGATCCTGATGTAGAAATTCGAAAAACGGAAAACCAAGTTAGCGATCTTATGAAGGAGATAAAAAAACGCACAGAAAAACACCAACGCGTGCTGGTAACAACCTTAACCAAAAACATGGCTGAAGAATTGTCTTCTCATTTAGCCGAGTTTGGCATTAAAATTCACTATCTTCATTCTGAGATCGACACACTCCAGCGTTTAGAAATTCTGAGAGACCTACGACTTGGAGTTTATGATGTGGTGGTTGGTATAAATTTATTGCGGGAAGGGCTCGACCTTCCTGAAGTTTCACTTGTCGCCATCTTAGATGCAGATAAAGAAGGATTTTTGCGTTCCGAAACCTCGCTTATTCAAACTATGGGCCGCGCGGCGCGGCACAGCGAAGGACGCGTTATCATGTACGCAGATAGGATGACTGGGTCTATGAAGCGCGCAATTGAAGAGGTCAAACGCCGCCGAAAATTGCAGAAACAGTATAACGAAAAACACGGAATCACTCCCCAATCAATTATAAAATCCGTGCAAGACACTCGTCTAGCTGGCAAAAAAGAACAGCTAGAAGAAAGCAAGGAATTTAATATTAAAAACCTAACGAAATCTGAAATTGCATACTTGATAGATGAACTTCGCGACCAGATGGATCTGGCGGCAAAAAATCTGGAATTTGAGAAAGCGGTAGAACTTCGCGACCAGATTACTGCAATAAGAAAAAGTATAAATCAAAAAAGACATTAAAAAAACCTCCACCTAGGGCGGAGGTTTTTTAAAACTCTGTATAAATTACTTTCTGACCCTTTCAGAATCTGGCAGCTGTTCATACAGATCCATGATCATTTTGCTTATATACGTCGGGCTAGGCACCTTTAAAAATTCAAACCGCTCTGTCTCGCCCGCTGTCTGGATAAATACATTTCCATAATCAAAAAATGTTTGAAAAATCCCTTTGCTTTCTGCGGTCACATCTTCAATTTTAGACAAATGCAATTCTGAAATTCTGTGATGCAGCAGGCTGGTTTGATCAATATCAACAATTCGTTCATTCGTAATAATTTGATAATTCAGATAATACATTACCCAAATTATCAGAAGCCCGAGCATAGAAAACATCAAATACAAAACCTTAAATAAATTATAATATTTAATATAAGGATTTTGTTTTACAATTGGCACATACTTGCCGATTAAATAATCTCCACCAATTAAGATGACAATAAACAAAACCCAGACTAATATCTTCCAAGTCAGCACTAACCAATGCTGGCGAAAGACTAAATGGATCTTCTCGTCAGCCTGTTGCCCTGGAAAAGTTTCATTCTGAACTTTAAAAAAATCAAGATTCATATTTTAAACTCCTCTAATAATTATCCAATGACTTTAAGGTTTTGTACGGCAACCGTATAAAGACTACCGATAATAATTAAATAAATTACCGCAATAATTATTCCTAAAATTTTTGATCTCGCATATCGAAGTAAAGCGTAGATCGAAATCAAACTATACAGAAAAAAGAACGCCATAATAATGTAAAACGCCAGTGCCACCACTGAATTGACTAGACCGCTTGGTTGATATGCCTCCATAGATATAATTTTTAATTATTTTTTTAGAGCAAGGTTTGTTTCGAGCCGGTCTGCTTGCGCTTCAAGTGATTATAAGCAGCCTCGGTGGCAATCCTGCCTTTGGGCGTCCGGGCAATCAGACCTAAACGCAACAGATATGGCTCATATAAATCTTCAATAGTTCCCTGATCTTCTGAAGTTGTGGCAGCAAGGGAAGAAATCCCCACCGGCCCGCCACTGAACTTATCAATCATTGCCTCTAAGATTCTGCGATCATTAGCATCCAGCCCCAGCTCGTCAACTTCCAACATATCCAGAGCCTGCCTTGCAATGTCTTTGGTAATTTTTCCATCCTCGCGAACTTGAGCAAAGTCCCGCACGCGGCGAAGCAGCCGGTTGGCAATGCGCGGAGTACGGCGGGAACGTTTGGCAATCTCCTCTTGCCCTTGCTTATCAATGGTAATTTTTAAAATCTTAGCAGCCCGGTGAATAATCTGATCTATCTCTTCTTCTTCATAATAATCCAGTCGATAAATCATTCCAAACCGGTCGCGAAGCGGTGAAGACAATAAACCAATTCGAGTGGTTGCCCCAACTAAAGTAAACTTCGGCAAGTCGAGACGAATCGCTTTTGCCCCCGCCCCTTTGCCTAGCACAATATCCAACCCATAATCCTCTAAAGCAGGATACAAAACCTCTTCCACTATTTTCGGCATCCGATGAATTTCATCTATAAACAACACGTCATTTTCTGATAAGTTAGTGAGGATGGAAGCCAGGTCGCCAGCTTTTTCTATAGCCGGCCCGGATGTGATTTTGATATTTGCCCCAATTTCTCGGGCAATGATGTGCGCAAGAGTAGTTTTGCCAAGCCCAGGCGGGCCGTACAGCAGAATGTGCTCCATGACTTCTTTGCGGTGCTTGGCAGCATCAATTAAAATTTTTAATCCATCTTTTATTTTTTCCTGCCCGACGTAATCACTCAATCGCTGCGGACGCAAAGTTGCCTCAAAAAAGCTCTCATCAGTCACCTGGCGAGGGTCAACTATGTCAATTTGTTGAACATCTTCATCAATCATACACCTTAAATATACCCTTTTATTTCAAGCTACGCAAAAAATTTAAAGCTAAATAAAGTCCCCAGGCAGTGGCCCCTAATCCTTGATAATATTTTGGCCGAGTATTCCAAGCTGTTCCGGCAATATCAAAATGCACCCAATCAACATCTCCAACAAAATATTCCAAGAACAATGCCGCTGTGGATGCTCCGGCAGCCCCCGAGTCTCCAACATTTTTAATATCCGCTACTTCGCTTTCCATCTGGCTTTTGTACTCTCGCGCCAAAGGCATAAACCAAAGCGCTTCAGCTGAAATTTTTGAAGCATTTTCAAACAAGCGGTTAAATGCTTCTGTATTTGCAAACACGCCTGTATAATAGTCCCCAAGCGCACGCACTATATACCCAGTTAGGGTTGCGAAGTCTATAATCATTCTTGGCGTATAATGCTTGCGAGCATAACAAATTGCATCCGCTACAACCAATCGTCCTTCAGCATCAGTATTAATCACTTCCACAGTTTTACCGTTTTGGGCAGTTAAAATATCTCCAGGTTTCATAGCCTTGCCTGACGGCAAATTTTCTACAGCGGGGATTAATCCCACAAAATGTCCTTTGATTTTTAATTTTGCCAAAACTTCAAACACTCCTAAAACAGTCGCCCCCCCAACCATATCAAACTTCATCTCTTCCATCTTGTCTCCTGGTTTAAGAGAAATTCCACCACTATCAAATGTTAGCCCTTTGCCGACCAAAACAATAGGCTTAATTTTTCGATCTCCATACTGCAAAACTATAAATTTCGACGGTTCTTCTGACCCGGCCCCCACCCCTTCAATCAACCCAAGTTTTTCTTGTTTAATTTCTTTATCATTTAAAATTCTGCAACTAAAGCCATAACTCTTCGCTGCATCTTGAGCGTGCTTAGCAAGATGCGTAGGGGTGGCAACATTAGCCGGATGGTTAGCTAAGTCGCGGATAGAATTTGCAGCAAGCCCGACTGCCAACCCTCTTTTCACCGCCTCGGTTAATTTCTTATTTTGGTTTCTGGATAAAATATAAACTTGCTCCAAATTTTTTGGCTCTTCTCCTTTTTCCGGATGTTTATGCCAGACAAAATGGTATGCTCCATACACACAGGCATAAGAAATTAATTCCAGCGACTGTTCATTGATATTTGGGATATTTTCCGCATCCAATACAAGCGAGGAAGTGTTTCGAGTGGACGCCTGCATAATCCCTTGCTGTACTGCTTGTCTTAGAACAAAATTATTGAATTTTCTCTTTTCACCCAATCCAATCAAAATCGCTTTTCCGCCTTGTGAAAGATAAATGACCTGAGTACTTCCAATTCGCGCTTTAAAATCTTTCTTCACCTCTTCCCAGATATTTTTCTCTAAAGCCAAATTCTTAGCCTGCTTCTCAAACGGCAGGTCGGAAAAAAAGAAAAAAACCCGACAATCAATCTTTTGGTTTGTAATTTTTCTAACTAAATTTATCTGCATAATATTCCTTTCTTAAAAATTTATTGACTAGGTGGATTGTTAACGTCTGGCGTGGAAGGATTCGGTAAACTTGCCCCGGGTTCTTGCGGCGGAGAATCTGGGTTTGGCGTGGAAGCCGCATTCTCAACTTTTTTAAACAAATCTGGAGAAACATAATTACTATTAAAAACTTCCTCTTTAGTATTACCCTTCATTGTAATTTTTCTGACCCATTTTGCTTTCATAGAACCGTCTGGTTTTCTGTCATACTGCACAGGATCCATAAGTTCCACCACCCGATCATCTTTCGTCCCATAATAATCATAATAAAGCTTAGTTCCCTCCACTCGGGTAATAATCAGCATATTTGACGGAGAATCATTGATAAACTTTAAATCTTGAGCCCCTGGATAAATCGTTGCGTCTGTCCCTTGCGGAGCGTAGTATTTCACTGCAAAGCTGTGATTGCGCCTGGCAGTAATAGGGAACCCGGCGATCATGGCTGCGCGGTATGCCGTAGAAGAGACCTGACAAAGCCCTCCACCGAATTCTGGCACAACCCCTTCTCTCTTAATGACCATCTCCGGCACATATCCGTTCGCCGCATCAATATCACCCAAATATTTATTAAAAGAAAACTCTTCTCCAGGCTTAATAATCAATCCGTAATCCTTTGATGCGCCAACTTTTATATTATGAATACGATTTGAAGAAGAACCAACGAAATTTGATTCCCCAGTCGCAATCAGCTCTTTTATACCAATTGAATTAGTGTCAGCCAAAGAAAATAAAGGCAACGAAACGAACAAGGGCATATCTTCTCCGCTCTCGTTGTTCTGCAAACTCGCGATTAAATGCTTGGTATCCAAAGACAGCCCATTTTGTCCAGGATCAAACTGGGTCACCCTGTCTTTTTCCATTACCATGCGGGCTGATCTTGCCGGCTGTTCAATTTTTTTCTCAAGATCTAAAATTTGCTGGGCGGTTTTTTCATCAACAACATTTATCTCTTTTGTTAATTTTTTCCCACCAAACTGGGCATGGACTAAATCTTCGGCATTTGGTTTAAAAATTATGGAAGAGTCCGTTTGTGCCGCTTGGTATGAAGGAGTGATCTCTGTTTCTTTCAAACCTGTAAGAACCTTTTCATTTGATGGAAAAGTAAACACTGTTGCCTGGCTAATCGCTGGAGCAAATATAAAAACTAAAATTAATAATTTAAGTAATTTTAACATTACGCGTCTTGTCTTTGTTAATGGTGATTGTAATATTTACATCGCAGATTTTTTTTATTTTTGGAAATTTTTCCACCCATTCAATCACGATTATTCGATTTTTGGATTCAAATAACTCCTTAACTCCTAAATGATCAAGCTGCCTTGCCTGATTGAGACGGTATAAATCCAAATGATAAAAATATTTACCCCTTGCCTTATGCGCTGCCATCACAATAAAACTTGGGCTTTTGATTTTTTTCACCCCCAAGGTTTTACCAACCTCTTTAATAAAAGTTGTCTTGCCGCTGCCTAAAACTCCGCTAAAACCAACGATCATATCTTTGTTTCGGTACTCCTTAGCAAATGCTTGAGCGAGAAGGCACACCTGCTTCAAATCCAATTTTTTGTATAAAACCATAACTTATTCTACCATTTTTTACCTTTTTTCGTCTATTCTTCACCCTTAACCATGCCTATACTTGACGGGAAACAAAAAAAATACTATATTAATATGATTTCCAGATACAAAATTTTGGAAAAACCTTAACTATGACACAGGAAGTTTCTCAACAAATCATAGAAAAACTTGGAAAAATCACAAATGTTTTGGTGATTATCCCTCCACAAGCCACTGGCGACCAGATTGGTGCGTCTTTGGCTGTCTTTGAATTCTTGAAAAAACTGGAAAAAGAGGTTGTCGTATTCTATCCAGAACTCTCTGGCGTATCAGATACCCTCCAAATAATTCAGAAACGGTTTGATTTCCTTCCAAACGTAAACAAAATCATCAACCACCTAAATTTTTCCAAAAGTTTTGTGATAGACCTCAACACCACAAAAAGCGAGGTTGAGGAACTTTCTTATAAAAAAGAAACAGGCAAACTTTCTATCTACATAAAACCCGGCAAAGAACAATTCACACCGAGTGATGTCACATTCCGTAATTCTGATTTCCCATTTGAATTAATCATCACCGTCGGACTGAACTCTTTGGATCAACTAGGAACAAACTACGACAAAAATACGGAAGTATTTTTTGAAACGCCGATTGTCAATATTGATTATAAAACTTCTAATGAAAATTACGGACATTATAATCTTATCGAAATCGCAGCAAGTTCTGTGTCTGAAGTAGTTTTAGATCTTATTAATAAATATGAGGCCACTCTCCTTGATGAAAGCATGGCCACACAACTACTCACTGGGATCATTTCCGAAACAAATAGTTTCCAGCATGTCCGCACCACTCCGCAATCATTCCTTAAGGCTTCTCAACTTATCTCTCTCGGAGCACATCAGCAAGAAATTATAAACTCGCTTTACAAAACCAAGAGCATCGGACTTTTGAAACTTTGGGGACGAATTCTGGCACGTTTAAAAAATTTGGAAAATCTTATGATGGTCATCGGAGTCGCTCAGAATACGGATATAGAAAAGTCTGAAGCGACCAATGAAGATATATCTACTATCATCAAAGAGATGATCAATCAACTGCAATTCGCAAAAGTGTTTTTGTTCTTACGCGAACTGCCAGACCAAACTACTGAAGTCTATTTTGCCACTTCTTTACCTCTGCATCTTTCTCAAATTTTTGCATCCTTTAAGCCAAAATTCCTCGCCTTACAAATGGTTAAATTCAATATCGTTGCTCCCTTGGCAGAAAGTGAAAAGATTATCATTGACCGGATAAAAAACGAAATTCCTAATAATAAATAACTTCTCTGCCCCGCTACAAGCGGGGCTTTTTCTTGCAAGAAATAACAATTTTTTTGTGTTATACTTTAGTTGAAAGGAAAAACAAAAATGCTTACCCCTAAAGATCGCGGTCTTCGGATCAAACAGGTGTACTCTGAACTAGACCGTAAATTTGAAGAACAAGAAGCCCAGCGCAACGCGGAAGACTTAGGTCTTGCCTATATTAATCTTTATGGTTTTCCGATTGAACATCAGGCGCTTGCAATTATTCCTAAGGAAACAGCTCTGCAATATGCAGCTTCAATTTTTTATAAAGACGGGCCCAATCTCAAAATTGGATATGCTGATCCAGAAAAAAAACTTGATCCTTTACTTGCACAACTTGCCGGACAGAATTACGTAGTCGATGCCTATCTAATTTCTAAAAGTAGCCTTAACCATTTACTAGAAGAATACAACAAAACTGTTTTTGCCAAACACACGGTTTACGAAATAAAAATCGACGACAATTCAGAGTGGACGAAAACCGGCACTCTTCAAGACCTTTCAAAAAAACTTATCAATGTTTCCACAACTGAGATTATCGAAGCCCTGCTTGGGTCATCTTTAGCCATGGACGCTTCTGATATTCATCTTGAACCAGATGGGCAAGGGTTCAAAACCCGCTATCGTATTGATGGTGTTTTGCAAGACGTGGTGCAACTATCTTTGGACACACAAAAACAATTGATTTCAAGGATAAAAATCATGTCCAAGATGAAACTTAATATCACGGCTGCCCCACAAGACGGAAGCTTTAGCCTGACTTTTAACAGCAAACCGATTGATGTCCGCGTTTCTATTTTGCCTTCCGCTTTTGGTGAATCCATTGTCATGCGACTATTGCGCCAAGACAAGGGACAGTTAAACTTTAATGATCTTGGTATCCTCGGGTTGGCTAAAGAAAGATTGCTTCAACAATTAGAAAAGCCAAACGGCATGATCCTGACGACCGGGCCTACTGGTAGCGGAAAAACTACGACACTTTACGCAACTTTAAACAAACTCAATGGTCCAGGCGTAAAAATTATCACTTTGGAAGATCCGGTCGAATACAAAATTCCGGGAATTTCTCAAACCCCAATCGACGCCAAAGCCGGCCTTACCTTTGCCGCCGGGCTGCGTGCCATCTTACGACAAGACCCCGATGTGGTTATGATTGGAGAAATGAGGGACTTGGAAACTGCTGAAACCGCGGCACAAGCAGCGCTGACCGGGCACGTGGTGCTATCCACCTTGCACACTAATGACGCCGCCGGAGCAATTCCGCGTCTAATTGATTTAGGAGTTAAACCATTTGTGCTTGCTCCGGCAATCAACGCTATTATCGCCCAGCGTCTGGTGCGCAAAATCTGTCCGAAATGCAAAACTAAATATACCCCACAAAAACACTTGGCCGAACGGGTTGATATGATTCTCAAATCCATTCCTGGGAACGCCAAAATTGATATGCCAAAAAAACTGGAATTTTACCACAGCACAGGATGCGAATCCTGCAACGGTCTGGGGTATAAAGGGCGCATTGGAGTATATGAAGTCTTTACTATGAATGACAATATTGAAAAACTTATTATCAAACAGGCCGGAACTTCCGAGATCAAACAGCAAGCTGTGTCGGATGGGATGATTACCATGGCGCAGGATGGAATTTTGAAAGCTCTTACTGGAATTACGGATATAGAAGAGGTCTTCCGCGTCACAGAAGATTAATATTTCCTCTCCCACATGGGGGAGAGGTTAGGTGAGGGCTAAGTCGCCAACCTGGCGACTTTTTTTGCGCAAAAAAACCGGGGAACGCTTTATGCGAATCCGCGGCTTTATTGTCTTTGTGGTCAAAGCCCCTCCGGTCAGATGCGACCATCTTCACTAAGTTCCTCCTTCACACCCGCAAGCAGTCGCGGGTTGCCAGCAAGCGCTCTGTTGATGATGCCCCAATCAACAGGTTTATTTTTGAGGATGCAGGACACGATTGCATCGGCTTCCTCTGACCTGCCTTGACCGTTGAGCATCGCGACCAATCGCGAGATTTCAGTCAAACGCCGAGCAAATGCAAACTTGAACTGCTCCAACCGGTAAGCGCGCGAATGGATACCACTCATCCAGTATCCAGCATGAACGCTTGCCGCGCAGACAAGCAGAACCAAACCCACGACTGACGAACTGCGCCATAACACCGCAGTGTAAATCCCAAACAGCGGGACGAGCGCGTACTGCAACGTGAATTTCTGCCAGCGTTCGTTGCTGGCAAACCCCGCAAAGGGCACTAATAGAGATGCCACCAGTGCTGTGAGCGTGATGGGTTCAAGCAAGGTCAATGACTGGCGGATGGACTCCAAAGGAGTAGCCACTCCAATGCCAAGACCGATGAGATAGAACAGCAGGTACCACATGGTCAGTCTCCTATACTGTCGGTTTGTTGAAGAACCTGTTGCGAGGCTTGGATAATTTCTCGACAGAGTGCCTTAAGCTCCCCTTCTGTCTTGGCCAGCTCCTGCTCGACTTGCACTCGTTTCGCGTCCCATTCTTCCTGGTGCCTTATCAATTCCACTTTCTTTCGAGCGACCTCTGCTTGCCACAGACGGATGAGTTGAGGGAGTGTGCTAATGGCCTTTACTATCCCCGGAAGGTTTTCAGCTGTTAGGTTAAATGCCCAGACCTGACCTTGAAACGCCAAGACGATTTTTTCTGTCTCAGAGCGAGCGCCCCACAGCTTATCTTTGTGCTCAACATTATGCACCCCATAGTACCCCTCATTCTTGTATGGACGCTCCAGCCTCCAGTTATCACAGAACTGTATCTGGTCCATAAACGATGAGAGCCTTTCGTATTGGATAATCACAGTTAGAAGGGAGAGGACAGGCTCGGTCAACGATGTGGAGATTACAGGTTTGCGTGTCTCGTCGATTTGCTTTTCTTCTTTCTGCAACAAAGCTAACGCCAGCGCCAGCGCTTCGCTCGCTTTGCGGGTTTTGATATTCATAGTCTCCTCCTTCAAGTCGCCCTGTTTGGTTGACAGGGTGGACTAAAAAGGATACATTATAGAGTATGGGTGGTCAACATCACCTTATGGTGACATAAAGCACCATTATTAATCACTATAATATATGTACACGGATTTACTAGAGGAAATTGGGCTATCCCCTTCAGAGGCTAAGATATACGAAGCGTTGCTCTCAAAGGCTGAAATTGGGGTTTCGGAAATCTCCCTGAAAGCCAATGTGCACCGCCGCAATGTTTATGATGCCCTTAATCGTTTAGTAGAAAAAGGGCTGGTCTTTCGAATTTTCCAAAAAGGTGAACACCAGTTCCGAGCCGTCAATCCAGACAAACTAGCAGAAATCATTGAACAAAAAAGGCACAACCTAAACATAGCCATGCCGGCTTTACGCAAACTTTATAGGAAGGAACCGATCATAGAAGCTGCCTACATTTACAAAGGACGAGAAGGATACAAAAATTATTTGCAGGACATGGCGCGCGTGGCTGAAGACACTTATTTTTTGGGCGCTAAGGGTTTGTGGTTTACGCCAGGGATTGATCAACAGTATTTGCGGGATTACCAGGCCAACATGAAGAAGAAAAATAAACACTACTTTACCTTATATGATCCTCGCGTCAAGGAAAAATTACCACAAGCATTTAAAGATGTGGGCGGAGAATACAAAATACTCCCGGCCAAATACCAGACTCCCGGAGTTACGGATATTTTTGGCGACTATGTAGTAACATTTACCAGCTTAGATGTTGGAAACTTTGGCGAAGATGGCTCAATTTTTGTAATGGTCAATTCAGAACTGGCTGAAACTTATCGCACTTGGTTTAAATTAATCTGGGATCTTTGTCCACGAGAAAAAACATGACAGCACAGGAATTTATTTTACAAAAACTAGAGCACCTGAATGACCCCTCTGTCCAAAAGACAATACCAGATACAGAACTGGCGGATTTTATATTCAAAGCTGTCATGAACAAACATTTCCGTAAATACTCTGTTACTCCTGAATACTTCGAAAAAATAAAAATCGCTATCAATATTAATTTAGAAAAAAATGAACCCATTAAATTCTCGTTCCCTTTTGGGGCTTATAAACTTTGGCGGCTGGAAGAAACTCCTGAAACTGATTGGGCCGAATTATTTACTTTGATGTATTACACAGAATGGTTAATGCCGATTGCCAAAATTTATAAACCTGGCATTTGGTTTGATTTTAGTTCTGATGAAATAATAGTTGAGCGTATGAATAATATTCCTACAAGCGAAACGGAATCCTATGCAAAAAGTTTCAATTCAGTTCTTAATTTCCTACAGTCATATCTCCCAAAAAATATAAAATATTCTTTAACCCCAGTAAGATCTCTTTATACACCTAAAGAGTTCGAAAATGATTTAAAAGATAAAATCAAAAAAATGGAAGAAAAACTTGGCGGGTTACCCACTCTAGACGATAAACATAAACACATGGTTGAATTAAACGTCAAATTAAAACCTGAACAAGATAAAGATCCTAAGTGGCGAGAAAAAATTGAACTAATCCACCAGGCATATTACACAGTTGATCGCAGGCGACCCTACAATCGAGCAAAAGAAAAAATTATCACATTTGTAACTAAAATGTCTGATTGTGTCGCTGTAGGGACCACAAAATCATCCATAGCAAAATTTTGGGTCGGGGTCGGAGCTTTGAAAAAACAAAACAATACATTTATGGAATACGTCCTTTCTCCTTCTCAAATAGAGAAAACTCAATTTATTTGGGAGCCCATAAAAATTGAAGGATTAACTGGAAAAAACTTCCACCAAATTCGAGTATTTTAAACATTAATCCCATAACCAATGACTATAGATGAAGCAAAAAAAATACTTGAAAAAATATTTTTAGAAAACGAAAATAAGGAGTCTTCCCTTCTGCAGGGGATAGAAAACGAAAAAAAACACGCCTATTTAACTTTAGCGTGGACAGAAAAGTTGAACCCAAAAGCCTCTCTGTTTTTAAAAATTGCCGCCTTGTTTCATGATATTGACAGGATTTTAGTAAAAGGTGTAGGTGGGGGGTTTAAGGGCACGCAAGAAGAGTATAAAAAATTTAAAAAAATACACGCTCAAAGATGCGCGGATTGTATTCAGCCGATTTTGATCGAGAAGGGCTTGCTAGAGCAGGAGGCAGAGAGAGTGTCATTTCTTATTGCCCATCATGATGATGAAAGACAACAACTGGATCAGATAAAAGATGAGGAATTAGAAGTTTTGGTGGCTGCCGATGCTTTGGCTTTTTTTGATACTTTTGGTATAAGAACTTATCAGAAAAGAGGGATGACCTTATTGGAAGAAAAAATAAAATTTATGGCGCTAAAAATGGCACCTCAATATAGAAAAGTACTTGTAGATTTAAAAATAAATGACAATATCTTACAAAATGCAAAAGACAAGATCGTCGAACAGTTTTTTTGACCCTCAAATCGCCTAAAGGATGTTTTTCTGGTATGATGGAAGAAAGGGAGGACACATGACTATTCCATCTTCACCGCAGAGCTTGGCTGATGCCGAATATGAGGAGTTTTGGGGTCCAGATTCTGAAGCAGGGCCGGTGGCTCCCATCCACTCCATGACACCGGAGGAAGAGCAGAGGATGGTCGCACTGAGGGTTGAGATTGATGCCCGTGCTGAGCGGTTCCGATGTGTGCAGGACCGCCTGCAGCGAGTGTACTTTCGGGCGCGATCCCAAGGCGAAGGGTTTGAAGCTGAAGACCGGGTGATCAAGGCCGTAGAGAACACGATTACTACTTTGGAAGCTTCATTCTCATCTAAGTAGGTCGGACTGTCGTTAATCCGGTGGTTGTAGAGGCCCTGCCTACAGCAGACGAGCCTCTTTTTATTTGCCCTTTATTCTTTATTCTTAATTCGCTATTCTATTACTATGGAATTTAAACACAAATTATTACTCATAGATGGGCATGCGCTCCTTCACCGCGCTTACCACGCCATCCCCGGGATGACCAGTCCTTCAGGCTTCCCCACTGGCGCTATCTACGGATTTCTGTCTATGTTTTTCAAAGCCTTGGCTGACATCAAACCTACGCACGCCTTGGTGGTCTTTGATGTGCCTGGCCCAACTTTCCGAGACAAAATCGCCACAGACTATAAGGCTCACCGCAAGCCAGCTGACAAGGAAATGATCGACCAACTCCCAAAAGTTAAAGAAATATTGCAAGCGTTAAATATTCCTGTCTATGAAAAAACGGGTTTTGAAGCTGATGATCTACTTGGAATTATCGCGGATAAAACGCCAAAAGACATGCTGAATATCATTGTCACCGGCGATCTGGATTTATTGCAGCTTATTGACAACCACACGCAAGTTTATAGATTTAAAATCGGTTTCTCTGATATTCAAATTTTTGACATGGCTAAAATGGTAGAAGTTTACGGTCTTAATCCGTCTCAGTGGGTTGACTATAAAGCTATCCGCGGAGATACTTCAGACAACATCCCTGGTGTGCCAGGGATTGGAGAAAAAGGTGCTTTAGAACTTATAAAAACTTTTGGATCTTTGGAAGAAGTTTATGAAGCAGTACAAAAAAATGACCAACGTATCAAGCCTGGAATCTTAAAAAAACTTATTGCAGGAAAAGATAAAGCTATTCTTTCTCAAAAACTTGCCCATATTAACCAAAAACATGAAATCGATTTTAATTTGTCCGATTGTAAGATGCGGGAATACAACCTGCAAAAAGTTTTAGAAACATTCAAAGAACTGGGAATCAAGGCTTTAATTAACAGGCTACCAAAATATAACTCTTCTTTTCCTCAAGCCGTAGAAATAAAAAAACCTACTAGCAATCATACTTTAATCATCAAGAACTTGGATCAAGCTTTGATCGCCGCCTATCTTCTTAACCCGGGTAGGCGCGAATACGATGTAACTGATGAAAATTCTTGGACTGGGCTTGAGCGTGACCTTAAAGAAAAGGAACTTCTCAAAATTTTTCAGGAAATTGAGGTTCCTTTGATTACTGTCTTGAAAAAAATGGAAAACCGGGGAATTAAACTTAACCTTGATTGGCTTGAAAAAATGTCGAGAAAGATGGCGCAAAGAATTGATGAACTGACCATCGATATCCATAAAATTGCAGGCTTGGAATTTAATATTGCTTCCCCTCTTCAGCTGCGTGAAGTTCTTTTTGAAAAACTTAATATCCCAACTGACAATCTTCGTAAAACCTCCAAAACTCGCGCTTATTCCACAGACGCCCAGACTTTGGAAAAACTGCGGGGACTACACCCGATCATAGACATGATTTTTGAATATCGTGAAATCGCCAAACTTAAATCCACTTACGTCGACGCTCTGCCAAAGTTAGTTTCCCAAACTGATGGACGGCTTCATACCAGCTACAACCAAACTGTGGCCGCAACTGGTCGGCTCTCGTCAAGTGAGCCAAACTTGCAAAACATTCCCATCCGCAGTGATCTTGGCAACCAGGTACGCAAAGCCTTTATTGCAGAGAAGGGAAAAACTTTATTATCGCTTGACTATTCTCAGATCGAGTTGCGCATTGCCGCATCACTGTCGGGTGATAAAGAAATGATTAATATTTTCAAAAACGGCGGAGATTTTCACAGCGCTACGGCCAGCAAAATTTTTGGGGTTGCACCGGAAAAAGTTACTCCAGCCCAAAGAAGAGACGCAAAAACTATCAACTTTAGCGTGCTCTACGGCGTGTCGTCTTTTGGATTATCAGAAAGATCCAACATGTCCCGGTTTGAAGCACAAGAATTTATCAAAAAATACTACCAAATATTTAAGGGACTAAAACAATATCTTGATGATACGATAGAATTTGCTCACAAAAATGGATTTACGATAAACCCATTAAACCGGATTCGGTATTATCCGGAAATTCACGCTTCTAATTTCGCGGTGCGCAACGCTGCGGAACGCGCGGCAATCAATATGCCCATGCAGTCTTTGGCTGCTGACATTTTAAAGATGGCGATGATTCGAGTTGATGGATTCCTACAGAATCCATCAACCTCAAATTTTCTCTCCCTTGGCGAGGGGGGAGTGGCGCACAGCGCCGAGAGGGGTCAAAACCCAGACTGTCAGATGCTTCTCACAGTTCATGATGAACTTTTGTTTGAAGTTGATCCAAAACTTTGCGAAAAGTATGCCAAAGATATAAAAGATATTATGGAAAATGTTTACAAGCTTGATGTCCCTATAATAGTAGAAGCTAAGGCCGGCCCCAACTGGCTGGAGATGGAAAAGTTAAGTTAAAAGTGTAAAGGAAAAGGTAAAAAGAAAAACCGCCCTAAGTTTATCAAAGGACGGTTTTTTGCTTGATTCTTTATTCTTGCTTCCCTGCCTGCCGGCAGGCAGGTTACTTCTTTCCAATCATTTTGGTCAGTCTTGATTTATGGCGTGAGGCATTGTTCTTATGAATGACATTCTTCTTAGCGGCCTTATCCAAAGCTTTATAAGCAAGACTTAGAGCTTTATAAGCTTCATCCATCTTACCCGCTTCTGCTAGTTTCCTGATCTGCTTGGTAGCCTTTTTGATTTTATCTAAAGAGCTTAGATTATATTCTCGTCTTTTGACGTTTTGTCTTGCGGCTTTGATTGCTGATTTAGTATTTGGCATTTGTGTAATTCTTCTTTCCTATTGCTCCTCCCCATTCATGGGGAGGATGCCCGAAGGGCAAGAGGGGTAAATAATAGTAAAAGTAAAAAGTTAAAGGATGATTTAAGAAGCGTGACACGATACTTCTTGTTTATAAATACTAGCAGATCTGAGTTAATTTTTCAAGGGCTCAAACTTTGGAAATAAACTTCAATGATAATGAGTTCACACAGTGGCGAGTGTTTTCATATTTTACAATCAATTTCTATTAATATCGCGAATAAAACAAACAGGTATCAATAAATACCAAGATGCTAGTAGATATCATGATACTTATCGATATTTATCGTCATAGACGCCAGAAAAGGGCACTTCTGTGCCCTTTTTTCAATCACTATTTTTTCTTCATCAGTTAATAGCTCCATGAATTTTCTACTGAGCACAATCAGAAAGCATACGGGACGGGAACCCTTGTTTAACCAAGCTACAAGGAATCTGTCCATTACCATCATACATAATTTTCCAAGCGCCGTTTACTTTAGCCGCAAGAAAAATTCCGCCTTCTTTACCTTTTTCAAAACTTACGCTACCACGTGCAAAATAATCAACCGCATAATTTATTTTTATAGTCAAAGTTTCTTTATACTTCGGATATTTTTCTTGAAAAAGAGTTTGAATTTGAGAAATATCGTTACTGTCCAAAATCACTTCGCTAAATGTTTTTCCATTAACTGAGCATTGTCTTGGATAACTTTCCATCACGGGGTTTCCAGCAACAACACAAGAGTCAAAGTCATTAACAGAAGTCAGAGTGGAAGTGTTTTGAGTTTTTTGCAAAAACGACCAAGTCTTGCTTAAGTTCTTAAAATCAATATTTTTAACGTTATCAAAATACCCTTTCTGCCAAGCTATTAAAACGAAAATTACGATAACAATGAGCATTAATTTTTTAATCATATGATTATCTCCAATTTAAATACGTGATTATTAATTGTAAAATTGTTGCAAAACTAACCCAGAGTAAATAAGGAATGTTCACATAAACCACCCAACGAACGTGAGGCCAAATCATATAGAATGCCCAGATCATTGTTATTAAGACTAATAAAATATCAATAGCAGCGAGCAAATTATTTTTCAAACCAAACTGGATTGGAGTAAAAATAAAATTAAATACCAAATTTAAAATAAATGGAAGCACAACAACAAAAGGAACCCTTCCCTTAACAAATAAATACCCTATATAACCGAAAGACACGGCAATTATTGCATAAAGAGCCGTCCATACAGAACCAAAAATCCATGATGGTGGCGCCCAAGATGGCTTGATTAATTGCGAGTACCAATTATATGTATTCATACTTTATTACTGAATTTATTCTACCACCAATGAAACCAAAAACCAAACGAAATCCTATTGGTATTATCAGGTGGTTTATTATATAATAATTAACTACAGAAGGAGGAATGATATGATCCCAATTAAGATCACGTTTTGGGAATTCAACGGAAAAACCGCAGCGATTATGGAACTGGGAGGATCTCTATCCGCAAATGACACTGACCTGATACAAGAGTTTGTTGATACGATACTAAACAGAGAAGAACGACCAAACATTTTCCTTGTCGATTTCAGCCTTTGTCCTGAAATATCAGGCGAAGCCGCAATCTTACTTCGACAAATCGCCTGCCGTTCAAATGAAGAGGGGCTTATCGTGTTTGCTTGCGCCTCCCCACAAATATACGAGGCTATGAAGAAACACCGAATTGAAACGTTGTTTTCAATCCACCCAAGACTTGTAGATGCGCTGGCGGCATTCGCTCCGCCCTTATCGTTTACATTCCAGTAGGGTGCCGGGCGGGTTTTATAACTCGTCTTTTTTTATAATCATAATACTGCTAAAAATCAAACCCTTATCCAACCGCCTTCACTAAAGATTCCAACTTCACCAAGCAGGTCGGCGGATTATTACAAACTTTCTTGTTGTTGCTTACGCAACAACACTACTTTTATTGTAAACAAAAAACGGCTGACGAAATATGCTTTACGCCTGCCGAATTGATTTCCACCACTCCTGAATGCGAACTCCAATAGCCACACAAAACAAGGGGACCCAAACAGGAGAAAGGACAACCACCAGAATAATCAACGAGATTACTAAAGCCACTAGTTCAACCACCGCACCAAGCTCGTCAAAAACAATACCTGCTTTTTCCCAGTTGATTCTCATGATCTACCCCCTACTCAGTGATATTGTGAAGCAAAAAAGTGATGCGCGCCTTGCGCATCTGTTCAGTTGTATATCCTTGTGTAGGAGGAATCCGCGCAAGGTTATACAAGAAAACAATAATGACTTTATCCCCTTTGCACAGCCTGTGCTTCATGGGTGGAGTGGGAATCTTAACCTCAATCCCAAACCGCTGTTTGATCAGATGCAACACAAACGTATGCTCAGGGTGGCAACAGGAAACGTATTCACCTCCCAACATCTCTCGAACTTGATCGGGAGAAATTTCCTTTCGCTGCCTTTTGTGCCATTCACTTGCCGTATCGTAATCAGTGAGCTCAACTGGGTTTAAGGCTACATAAACCATTTATCCTCCTCGTGCTTGGAAAATCTGGCCTAACTTTTTTGTACTATGTTAGCACAGGAAAGCTAGAAAAGATTTATACGATAACCTTTCCATTATCAATATGCAACACTTGAGCATCAATATTCACTTTTGGTAAATGATGCTCTTCTGTGGTCGTAATAAAAATTTGATAATCAGGTAAAGCCTCTATAAGCTTAGTTCTTCTGATTTCATCCAGCTCGGAAAATACGTCATCCAGCAAAATGATAGGCTGGCTGCCGGGATAAGACAAGTATCTGGCTTGTAACAATTTCAAAACTAAAATCTGTGAACGAAGCTCTCCCCGAGAGCTGTTGTTTAAATTTAAAATTCCATCCTTATTTATAATAAAATCATCACGGTGCGGACCTATTAAATTCATACCACTGCGGATTTCATCTTGTCTCTTTTTGTACAATATTTCCATAAACTTGGTTTTGTTTGCCTGTTCAGTCAGTCCTGTATAAACAAGGGAAAATTTGTTTTTAAAATCCGTGATCTCCTGGTATGTTTCATTAAAAGATTTTTGTATAAATAAAATATACTCTCGTCTTAAAGCGCTAATTCGCAAAGCAAGATCTGCCAGTTGTTCGTCCCAAAAAACCAACTCTTGCTCTCTGGCTTCTTTTTTAAAAATACTATTTAATAAAGCACTTCTTTGCTTCAACACATGCTCTAAACTCAACAGATCTAATGAATATGTTTTGTATTTCTGGTTTAGCGCTTGATTTAAAAAGCTACGTCGAAGCGCTGGTCCAATTATAAATAAATTTAAATCATTTGGAAGAAAATTCACAATCCGAAATGTTGACCAAAAATTTTTCTTCGTTTTAACATTATCAATCTTATATACTCCTCTTAAAACAGGATCTGTTTGCACCACAACCTCCATGGTTTTGGTGGTGTTTTTGGCTTTTATCCGGAGATGATCATATCCTGTTTTCACTAAACTTTGTGTTGGTGAGCGGAAGGATTCAAGGCGCGATAAAAAATAAACCCCTTCAATAAAATTAGTCTTGCCTGAGGCATTGTCCCCGAGTAGCAAGACTAATTTAGAATTTATTTTGACTGAGATTTTTTCGTAGTTACGAAAATTTTGGAATTCAATACTTGTAAGTTCCATAATTCAATTAAAAGTCTACTTATTACTACCAACTACTCTCCAACAACTATCCTAGGTTTTAATCGGCATAACTATATAAAGATAATTTGTTCGGTCTTTGGGAACAATTAAAGCTGGGGAACTGTCTGAAATCATTTTCAAAACCACATTCTGTTCTTTCAACGCCTGAAGGCAATCTAACAAATAACGGAAGTTAAAAATTGCATTATTATCAGGACCAATAACAACTGCTGGTATTTGGGTTGTGTTTTCTCCCGCGGATGCCGAGGATGCGGTAACTGTAAGATTATTACTTTTCACTTCTATATTAATATTATTTGTGTCAGGAGCGAAAAGCGAGGTGGCTTTTAGCGCGTGCAACAATTCTTCTTTATTAATTTCTGCTGTGGTTTTATATTCCTTAGGAATAATTTGTTGGTAATCTGGGTATTGCCCATCAATCAATCTAGAAATTAATTCTGTTTCGTCAAACTTAAACAAGACTTGGGTTTCAGAAAAATAAATTTCAACAAGCCCGTCTGAGGTGCCTAAAATTTTATAAAGTTCTGAAATAGTGCGAAAGGGGATAATAACTTCTTTCTTTGATTTTACCCCCTCTTTCAAAACTGCAGTTCTTTCTGCCAATCGATACCTGTCAGTTGCAGCAATGCGCAGGGTATTCTCTTCAAACGCCATGAACAATCCTGAAATCTCTGGCTGGGTTTCATTGGTTGAAGCTGCCCAAGCTGTCTCAGTTAAAGCATTTCTTAGTTCTAACCCATCAATTTTAGCCTGCCACTCTTCCTCAACTTGTGGAATAAGAGGAAAGTCTTCCGCTGACAACCCTTTGATGCTTGTATGATAATTTTCTGCTTCCACAACAAGAGTTGTTTCCTTGTTTTCTAGGGTTACTTTTTCTGTCGGAAGATTATTTATATATTCACTGATAATTCTCGCTGGGACTGTTAATGCCCCTTCTTGGTCAACCTTTCCACCAACCCAGGTGTTAATTCCAATTTCTAAATTTGTCGATGATAATCGGATTCTTCCGGCTTCGGTTTTTATTAAAATATTATTCAAAACCTGAAGTGGGTTTCCTGTACCAACAACTCGTCCAACTATAGACAACCCCTTTTTCAAATTTTCTTTTATGCATACTATCTTCATAAGTTTTTTAAAAAATAAGTATTAATTATATAGCTTGTGGGTTTGTGAATAATTTTGTTTAAGTCTTGGTTTTGTTTAGAGTTTTATAAGAAATAATTATCTGTGAGTGTGGAAGGTTTTGTGGTAACCTTGTTATATTGTATGGAGAGAAAAAATATTTATTTTTTTTCTACAGCTTTTATAAACAACTCATTCTATATAATACCCACAGGTTATCTAGAGGTACATACGCTCTTTGATTATCTCCAATTCCTGCTTAAGTCCAAGTTTGTTTTTTATTAAACCTTCAATTTTTTCAATCGCATGGATTACTGTGGTATGGTCTCTACCTCCAAAAAATTCACCAATTGAAGGTAGTGATGTTTCTAATTCTTTGCGTATTAAATACATAGCGATTTGTCGGGGATAAACGTATTCTTTTTTTCGAGACTGTTTAAGTATGTCTTCCGGGGTAATGTTATAGAAATCAGCGACCACGTCAGCAATTTTTTTGGATGAAATATTGCGTTTTTTAGGAGGCGTGATGACGCTTGCTAGAACATTTTTTACTTGATCAAGGCTTGGTTTGGTGTTGTTTAGCTGACAATAGACCATAAGACGGTTCAGCGCGCCTTCAAGCTCTCGAATATTGCTTTGGATGGACTCCGCTATATAATTAAGTACGTCTGGGTCAATGGTGTAGTTTTTTTCTTTTGCTTTAATCCTAAGGATTGCAAGCCGAGTTTCAAAATCCGGCGCTTGGATATCAGCAATCATCCCCCATTCAAATCTGGATACCAAACGTTCTTCAATGGCTGGAATTTCTTTTGGTAGCCGATCAGAAGTCATGACGACTTGTTTGTTATTTTGGTGTAAAGCGTTAAAAGTATGAAAAAATTCTTCTTGGGTTCCTTCTTTTCCTGCGAGAAACTGGATGTCGTCAACGAGTAAGACATCAACACTACGGTAAGTAGATTTGAAAACATCGGCTTTCCCTGACGAGACAGCGGTTATAAATTCATTGGTAAATTTTTCACTAGTGACATAAAGAACTTTGGCATTTGGATCTTTTTTTAAAACTTCATGGCCCACCGCTTGCATCAAATGAGTTTTGCCCAAGCCAACGCCCCCATAAATAAACAAAGGATTGTAGGTTGATCCTGGTTTTTTACTAACCGCCAAACTAGCCGCATGGGCCAGTTGGTTGTTCGATCCAATGATAAAAGTGCTGAAAATGTATTTTGGGTTTAGAGTTTGATTTTCAGAAGGCCTGTTTGTTTGTGTAGAGGTGCTTCTCGTTGCTTGCTTTGTAGCCTGCTGTGGTTGTGTGGTCAATCCGCTTGTCGAAACTATCTGATATTTAATTTCTTTTATTTCAGGAGCAATAGTCTTGAAAGCTTTCTGAATCTCTAGGTGATATTTATTTTGCAGCCACTCTTTTGTAAAAGCGTTAGGCACTCCAACTAACACGGAGTTTTCGTTTTTTTCAAGAATTGAGGTGTTTTTAAACCATGTAGTGAAGTTTGCTTTACTTAAAACGAGTTCTAGATTCCCGAGAATTGTCTGCCAAAGCTGTTGGTTGTTCATAGTGTTTCAATTTAGAAAAATTGTCTTTATCTATAATAACAGAATAGTTATCAACATGTAAATATTAAATAAAGAGCTTATATAAGGCGGGTATTTTTGTGATTGTTAATATGTTGTGGAAAGCTGGTGTATTCTTTTATTAATAATTTTTTAAAGGGCAATAAGTGACAAAATAAATAAAATTTAGTATAATACATCAAGCCAAATAGTAAATTAAGAAAACGAAAAGGCGTCCCAGTAATACTTCTTCGATTGATGGTTAGTCGAAGTAAAAAGCTCCGTATTATTGGGTTTTACATTACTAATAAAATAATTATTAACTCGTAAAATTGCGGTTTTTAACGCAACTATCGAAGAAGATATACTGGGTATGCAGCCGACATATAATCCTAAGAAAGTTCACAGAAAGCGTGTTCATGGTTTTATAAAACGAATGAGAACAAAAAATGGACGCAATGTTTTAGCACGCAGAAGAACAAAGGGCCGAAAGCGGTTAACTGTATAATATTTATGAAATTGGTGCTTATTAAATCTAAGCGGGATTATGAAAAAAACCGCTATAATAAGCGCTTTTTTGGTAGATATCTGAAAATTAATATTAACCCTAATTCAAAAACTCTTACTCCTCGTTTTGGTTTTATTATTCCTAAGAAAATATTACCCAAAGTTGTTGATCGAAACAAGATTAAAAGAAGAATAAAATATTTTCTTACCCAAAAGGCTTCACAGGTTCTGCCATTTGATATGATATTTTTTGTTAAGCCTGAAATAATCAAAGCAAAATATTCTGAAATTGCTCAAGATATTAAAGAGGTATTTAACAAGGCACAATTATGGAAACCTCTAAAGTAAGCCAAGTTTTAGTCTATCCTTTAGTGATATTGCTTAAGTTTTATCAAAAAACTCTATCTTTTGATCATGGGTTTTTGAAATTTTTATTCCCTTATGGTTATTGTAAATATTACCCTTCTTGCTCACAGTATGCTGTTCTCTCTTTAGAGAAATACGGAGTAAGAGGGATTTCTAAATCAATTAAACGGGTTTTTTCTTGCACTCCAGCAAGTCTTGGAGGCATTGATTTACCTTAAAAATTTATGGCACATTTTTTTAACGAAATTTTAGTTTATCCCCTTCTTAATCTTTTGGTGTATCTTTACCATTTTGTTCCGGATATTGGTATTGTAATTTTACTTGTTACCGTGGTTGTCAGGCTGGTTTTGCTCCCCTCTTTTCATAAATCCTTGAAGCACCAGAAAGCCATGACTGATCTTCAACCAAAGATGAATGAGATTAAAGAGAAATATAAAGACAATAAGGAGCAGCAGGCCAAGGCTTTAATGGAGCTTTATTCAGTACATAAAGTTAATCCCATGGGATCTTGTCTGCCTCTACTTATCCAATTACCGATTTTAATTGCGCTTTATCAGGTGTTTATGCAAAGTTTAAACGGCAAAGAATTGCTTGGACTTTACGCTTTTGTTCCTAGGCCCGAGCACATCAATCCAATGTTTCTAAATATTGTTGATATGACCAAGCCGAATATCATTTTGGCCGCAATTGCGGCAGCTCTGCAGTTTTTACAAAGCAAAATGACTTTACCTAAAAACACTGGGGCAAAAGATGATATGGCTGCTATGATGTCCAAACAAATGTTATATATTTTTCCAATTATGACTTTGTTTATCGGAATGAAATTGCCAGCGGGACTTGCTTGGTATTGGTTAGTGACTACTCTATTTGGGGTTGCCCAGCAATATTATATTATCCGCAAGGAAGCCAAGAAATTATTAGCAAAATAAATTTATGACTGTAAATGAACAGGTCAAAGATCGCATAAAAGAAGTCCTAGAGCATATGGGTTTTGAGGTGGAGGTTTTTGAACGCGAAGAAGAAGGGCATACGGTATATAATATAAAAACTTTTGATGCTAAGATTTTAATTGGCAAGCAAGGGGCAAACTTGGAAGCACTTCAGCATGTAGTGCGTTCAATGATGCGGAAATACCCTGAACTTTCTCAATATCGGTTTGCTTTGGATGTGGATGATTATAAGGATAAGCGGACAATCTATCTTAAAGAACTGGCACGCAAAGCCGCGCATCATGTCAGAGATAATAAAAAGGCTGTGATGCTTGAGCCAATGGCTGCGCACGAACGAAGAGTCATTCATCATTATCTTTCTTTATATAATGACATTGTGTCGTTAAGCTCAGGGCAAGAACCAGAGCGCCGGATAATTATTCGGTTGAAATCCAATCAAGAAAATCCACCAGACAGTTTCAATTTTGTAGAGAATATGTAGAAATAAAAAACCCTGCCAATTGGCAGGGTTTTTTTAGTTCAATACAGGAAACCCCTGACTTGAGATTTCAAAAAGTTATCGCAGTCAGGGGATGAATGAGCGAGGCGTAAGCCTGAGCTGTTAACGCGAGCCCTCATTTGTCATCCCGGACTT